>Ga0209107_10000142_pt1 | contig 41717 bp, 36 predicted proteins | sample LakErihyJuly2011_2_FD_187460 | JGI IMG/M metagenome (GOLD analysis project Ga0209107, IMG submission 187460) | Freshwater microbial communities from dead zone in Lake Erie, Canada - CCB hypolimnion July 2011 (SPAdes) (version 2) | ecosystem: Environmental > Aquatic > Freshwater > Lentic >...
ATAAAATTTAACGCTTTTTAACAGCCTTCTACTTCTAAATCCCCTTAAATTAAATAGATTTGTAGTATGAAATTTGGCGTTGTTACTTTCCCCGGATCTAATTGTGATCAAGATATCATAGATGTTCTTAGTAGAATTATGGGCCAGCCCGTAGAAAACTTATGGCATAAAAATCATGAGCTTAAAGGTGCTGATATGATCATTCTTCCGGGTGGGTTTTCTTACGGAGATTACCTGCGTTCTGGAGCCATTGCACGCTTTTCGCCTGTGATGCAAGAAGTAATTCAATTTGCCAAAAAAGGCGGATATGTATTGGGCATTTGCAACGGATTTCAAATTTTAACCGAAGCCGGTTTGGTACCGGGTGCCCTATTGCATAACGACAACCGAAAATTTATTTGCCGAAATATTTATTTAAAACCAGCTACCTCAAATAGTTTACTTACATCAGAACTCGACCCCAATACCGCTTTAAAAATTCCGATTGCACACGGCGAAGGCAATTATTTCGCCCGTCCTGATATAATCAAATCTATTGAAGATCAAGATCAAGTATTATTTCGTTATTGCGATGAATTGGGTAACGTAACTCCAGAAGCTAACCCGAACGGCTCTATGCACAATATAGCTGGCGTATGCAATGCCGAGCGCAATGTGTTTGGTATGATGCCACATCCAGAACGGGCCGCAGATCCTATTTTGGGTAACCAAGATGGGGTGGCAATTTTCGAGTCGATTTTGAAATCGGTACTAGCTTAATCATGTTTCATCTAGTTATTGATATTGGGAATTCTTCTCAAAAAATAGCTGTTTTTGAACAGCATAACTTGCTACATACTGAAATCACTACGTCGCTCGATAGTAAAAAACTAGCACAAATTTTAGCGCAATATCCCTGTTCCCATAGCATCATTTCTTCTGTAAACCAAGAAGTAGCAGTGCTAGAACAGTACTTGGCTAAACAGAATACATACATCCGATTTACAGCTGGTACTCCCAATCCTATACATAACCAATACCAAAGCCCCGAAACACTAGGTTTAGATCGTTTAGCTACCATGGTAGCTGTTTCTGCACTTTTCCCCAAGCAAAACACCTTGGTAATAGATGCGGGCACTTGCATCACCTACGATATGCTTGATGCCCAAGCCAATTATTTTGGCGGTAGTATTAGCCCCGGAATTCAGATGCGCTTTAGAGCTTTACATGAATTTACTGGCAGGTTACCTTTGGTGTCTTTTTCTCCAGAACACATAGATCTGGTGGGCATAGATACTCCGACAGCTTTGCAATCGGGTGTAGTAAACGGCCTATTGGCCGAAGTAAATAGCATCATCACGCAATATCAACAAAAACACGCCCAACTAAATGTGGTGTTCTGTGGCGGCGATGCTAATTTTTTTGATAGTCAGCTTAAAAATAGCATCTTTGCTAGCAATAGTTCATGTATACCCCACTTGGTTCTAATCGGGTTAAATGAAATTATCCATCATCAACATGAGTAAAAAAATTACATACCTTATACTAGTATTAGTTGCCGTTGTGGGAAGTCTTAAAGCCCAAAATACAACCAATTCACCTTACAGCCAGTTTGGACTTGGAGATATTAAGCCCATGCTTGTGCCTCAGCAAATAGGTATGGGTGGCATTGCCGTTGGCTTACGCAAAACAGGTGGATACAGTATGATTAACGTAGCCAATCCCGCAGCATATAGTACCATCAGTCTTACTACTATGGATATGGGTGCTTCGCTTGATATGAGAACCTTAAGCAAATCGGGTACCTCAGAAAAGCTTACCAATGGTACGCTTGGACATTTCTTGGTAGGCGTTCCTGTGAATAAACGTTCAGCCTTAACCTTTGGATTGATGCCATTTAGCGATCTAGGTTATCAATACCGTATGCACACGCTAGTTGATACATTCAAGGTAGATCATTTATACAGTGGTGAAGGCGGTTTGTCAAAAGCACATGTGGGTTATGGCTACCAATTTGGTAAGAAACTAAGTTTGGGATTTAATTTAGCTTATATTTTCGGAAATCTCAAAGTGCGTCAATCTGCAGAATTCCCAGAAGATCCGTATGCATTGGCCACTCGTACACAATCAGACAAAAGTTTAGGTGGGCTTAATTTTCAATACGGAGTACAGTACACGTTTAATCCGGCTGCTAAATCTATTGTTACGCTAGGTTATTCGGGTGCGGCTAGTTCCCGTATCAAGTCTTCGGGCTCTATAACCAATTATCGTTACCGCTACGATGCGGTTGCACAAGTAGAATCAGAGCCATTAGACACACTTTATTACAATCCTGCTGCAGAGTCAAAAATTAATCTACCCATAAAACAGGCACTTGGTATTAGTATTTCTCGACCAGATCATTGGACCGTGGGCGCCGATTTTAGTTTTACTAAATGGTCAGGTTTAACAGATGGCGGTACAAATGCAGGGTTGAAAGATGCATATAGTGTATCCATAGGAGGGCAGTTTACACCAGACATTACTGCCGTATCAAACTATTTTAAATTAATAGATTACAGTATTGGTTTCAGATACGATAAAACCTATATCAATATTAACAATACCCCGATAAACCAATATGCGCTAAGTTTTGGCATGGGTCTACCCTTGCCAGCCAATAGAAGCACATTTTATAAAATTAACCTGGCTGGTGAGTTAGGCAAGCGTGGTAGCCTTAGCAATGGTTTAGTAAAAGAGAATTACCTCACCATACATTTGGGTTTTGTGATTAATGATAGATGGTTTATTAAAACCAAGTACGATTAATTCCAATCAACCATGCGCACTCAGTTTGTTAGTATAAGTGCTCTATGTGGCCTGCTCTTTTTTTTGCTTGCCTGCGAAAATAACTTAAAAGAAGTAGAGCGTGTTGCCGCTCAACGCATTACTATTCCGGTAGATAAGTCTACTGGAGTTGAGCTTATTTATAGCGAAGCCGCAACGGTAAAAGCTAAATTGCTCACTTCTGAATTGTTGTATTATAATACAAATAAGCCCTATTATGAGATGAAAAAGGGCTTAACTATCATTTTTTTAAACCCCCAACAACAAGAAACTAGCCGCGTGGTAGCCGATTACGGTATGCGTAAAGAACTAGAAAAAACAATGGAATTACGTCAAAATGTAGTAGTTACCACGCAGGATGGAAAAACATTTAAATCTGAAGAACTTATTTGGGATGAAAATGCCCGTCGTTTTTATTCAACTAAAATGGTAGCTATTCAAACGGCAACACAACTCATATACGGTACTCGTTTTTGGTCTAACGAAGATTTCTCATATTATGAAATTGATCAATCAACCGGAAATTTTGAAGTAGGCCAACAACAAGGATTTTAATCTGTAAATGCGCATAGTTTAGCGAAATTTTTACTCGTAAATTTTTCTAAAAATTGTATCTTGCCGCCTCTTTACAAAAAAATAAAAATTAAACATATGGGAATTATGGGTTTCCTGCGTAATAAAGCAGGTATTATTATTGTCGGTGTAATTGGCCTATCTATTGTAGCCTTTTTACTTAGTGATGCTATTCGCTTAGGTAGTCCGTTTTGGAAAGCAAATAGCAACCAGGTTGGCGAAATTGCCGATCAAAAAATAGATATTCAAGAGTTTAATGCTAAAGTTGAGCAAAATGCCAACAATTTTAAACAACAAATGGGCTCCAACAACCTAAATGCCCAAATGATGGCCTATGTAGTTGAAAATACATGGAACCAAACCATCTCTGAGATTTTATTAGATAAAGAAGTGAGCCGTTTAGGCCTAGAAGTAGGCAAAAACGAATTAAACGATATGATTAGCGGTAAAAACCCCGATCCGCAAGTGGTGCAAGCTTTTGGTGATCCTAATACAGGTCAAATTAACCTCGATCAACTGAATGCTTTTCTTACCAATCTAGAAAAGCCTGATGCAGCTCCCGCTTTACGTGAGCAGTGGGGTAATTTCTTGGTAGGCCTTACTCAAAATCGCTTGAGTCAAAAGTATTTTAACTTGGTAAAAAATAGCGTGTATGTAACCTCTTTGGAGGCCCGTGAAGATTATTCTCAACGTAATAAATTAGCTAATTTCACATACGTTGCTTTAGATTACAACAGCATTGCCGATAATCAAGTTAAAGCAAGTGACGGTGATTTTGAATCATACTACAAGGAAAATAAATTCCGCTTCAAAAATCCTCAAGAAACTCGTTCGTTCGATTATATCGTGTTTGATGCCAGTCCATCAAAAACTGATTCTGCAGAAATAGCCGCCAAAATCACCAAACTGGCAAACGATTTTAGAGTAAGCGCAAACGATTCTTTATTCGTAAGTATTAATGCCGATACCAAATCGCCAATTGCATATGTACGTACAGGTCAGTTAGACCCTAGCCTAGAAACATTAGTATTTGCTGCAGCTAAAGGTGCCCTTGTTGGCCCTGTATTTAGTAACGGAGCCTACCGCTTAGCTAAAGTATTAGATACCCGTGTGGGTCCAGATTCGGTAAGTGCAAGCCATATCTTGCTAAACCCTGCAACCGAAGGTGGTTTAGATAAAGCAAAAGCAAAAGCAGATTCTCTAAAAAAATTAATTCAAGGTGGTACGAGTTTTGCCATCCTAGCTTCCAAATTTGGTACCGATGGTTCTAAAGATAAAGGCGGCGATTTAGGCACCTTTGGCCGTGGTGCTATGGTAGCAGCCTTTGAAGAAGCTGTATTTAACGGAAAAGCTGGAGATTTGAAAGTAATCACTACCCAGTTTGGTGTACATATCATCAAAATTAATGCGCAAAAAGGATCTTCTAAAGTGGTTAAAGTAGCTGTGGTAGATAAAGCCCTAGCTAGTGGTAGCAAAACTCAACAGGCGGCTTATGGTAAAGCTTCCGATCTCTTAAGCAAATCTACCGAAGGCGAATCTTTTGAGAGTCTAGTTAAAAAATCGGGTCTTAAAAAACAATCGGCCAGCGATGTATTGCCTACTCAAGCTGATGTAGCTGGTTTAGAAAACCCACGCGAATTGGTGCGTTGGGCTTACCGTGCCGAAGTGGGTGACGTATCTGACCAAGTATTTGAAATGGGTGATAAGTTTGTAGTAGCCAGATTGAGCGAAGTGAAAGAAAAAGGAATTTTGCCACTAACGCAAATTAAAAAACAAATTGAACCATTGGTTATTAAAGATGTAAAAGCGAAACGCCTTAAAGAAAAATTAGAAAAAGCACTAAGCGGAGCAAGCAACATTAACCAAGTAGCTCAAAAACTGGGCAAGCCTGCAACTCCAATACAAAATATCGTATTGGCCAATCCGGTATTGCCAGGAATTGGACAAGAGAATATGCTCGTAGGGGCTATTTTTGGCTCACAACCCGGAAAATTATCTAAAGTTATTACAGGCGAAAATGCTGTATTTGCCTATGTATTAAATGGCTTTGTAAATCCAGCGCCATTGGTTAATACCTTCAAACAAAAACAACAAATTGCACAGTTCATACAGCAAAGAAGTTCAACTGATGCATTTAAAGCATTAAAAGAAGGTGCTAATATTAAAGATAATAGAGTAAAGTTCTTTTAAGCACCTTATTTCTTAACTTTGTATCCGGAGTTGATTTGTTCACTCCGGATTTTTTTATGTGTAGTTATGGACATTCAAGTAAATTTTACAAATAAAGTCGCCGAAAGCTCCTTAATTAGCTTGGATCTAGCAAGCTATTATCCGGTGGGCGAACGTGTACTTTTCGATATCAAAGACCAACTTTTTCAGGGGCTAATGCTACGTGAAAAAGACTTCAGAGAATTTGTAAAAACCCACAATTGGAGCCTATACGCCAATAATCACGTAGCGGTACATTGCTCTACAGATGCCATTGTACCTACTTGGGCCTACATGCTGGTAGCTAGCCGCCTCAGCCCCCATGCACAAACCGTAGTTTTTGGCGATTTAGCAGCCCTCGAACTTACTCTTTTTGATAGAGCATTGGCCACAATACCCATCGAAAGCTACCGCGATCAACGCATAGTGGTAAAAGGTTGTGGAGACATTCCCGTTCCTACATCCGCTTATGTTACCCTTGCCGAAAAGTTAACCAAGGTTGCACAAAGTGTATTTTTTGGCGAACCCTGTTCAACAGTTCCGGTATATAAACGCAAAACTATTTAAGCATTAACACCTATTTAATATGAAAAAAATAGTCGCAATACTCTTTCTACTTGGCATGCTTACAGCACGTGCACAAGAGTTAAAAAACACAATAGAGCCCGCTTTTCAGATTGGCGAACAATTAAAATATAAACTTAAATACGGCATTTTTACTGCCGCAGAAGCAACACTTAAAATAAACGATTCCGATTTAACATTTGACGATAAACCGGTATTTCATTTAGTTGCTGAAGGACGTACATCAGGCACCTTCGATCTTTTTCACAAAGTGCGCAACCGTTACGATTCTTACATCGATAAAAAAGATTTAACCCCCTATTTATACACCGAAAATATTCATGAATCTAATTACCGCCGCTCAGATAAAGCCCGTTTTTATCAAGAACAAAAGAAGGTGGTATCTAATAAAGGCACCTTTACCGGTAACGTGCAAACCTTCGATGTTATTTCGGCCTATTATTTTGCCCGAAGCCTCGATATGACTCAAGTAACCAAGGGGCAAAAATTTACCATGAGCTATTTTTTAACAGATGGCATTTCGCAATTAGACATTGAATATGTTGGTAAAGAAGTAGTAAAAACGGCCTTAGGGACTTTCAATTGCTTAAAATTTAGCCCTTCTATAGAACCAGGGCGCATCTTCAGAAAAGATAGTAAACTCTATTTGTGGATTACAGATGATAACAACCGTATACCGGTAAAAGCGCATGTTGAAGTCTTGATTGGTTCTATTAGCATGGAGTTAACCAATGCTACGGGATTAAGATATCCGCTTCTTGGCAAAAAAGGGTCATGATAGAAGTGCAACACACCTTGGTTCACGAAGATGTCGTGTCCGAAAATTTTGTGTGTAATCTCAATAGCTGCAAAGGTGCATGTTGCATCGAAGGCGATGCCGGAGCTCCTCTCTTAAAATCAGAATTAGCCATTTTAGAAGAAATATATCCGCTTATAAAACCATTAATGACCGAAAAAGGCATTCAGGCAGTAGAAAACTATGGCACCCATGTGATAGATGCCGATGGCGATTATACCACCCCTTGCGTAGATCAAGTGAAAGAATGTGCTTATGTAACCTGGGAAAACGGTATTACCAAATGTACGATCGAAAAAGCCTATGACGCAGGCATAGTGCATTGGAAAAAGCCAATCTCTTGCCATTTATACCCCATTCGTATTACCAAGTATCCCGAATTTGATGTATTGCATTACGATCGTTGGCACATTTGCAGTTCCGCTTGTTCTTTTGGAAAGGAACTAAAAGTACCCGTATATAGTTTCCTAAAAGAACCCCTTATTCGCTTATACGGAGAGGCTTGGTATCAAGAACTCGAGAAAAAGGTACAGTCTGTGCAATAAAACTCTTATTTTTAAGCAGTAAAATACGCAATCCATTGAAAGGAATTATTTTAGCCGGAGGTTCTGGTACCCGTTTGCATCCCCTAACGCTGGCCGTAAGCAAGCAATTAATGCCTGTATACGATAAGCCGATGATTTATTATCCGCTGTCTACTCTGCTTTCTGCAGGTATACGAGAAATTCTCATCATTTCTACTCCGCACGATTTGCCTCATTTTGAGAAATTATTGGGCGATGGAAAAAACCTAGGATGCTCCTTTTCGTATGCTGAACAAGCTGTGCCAAACGGTTTAGCGCAAGCTTTCGTAATTGGTGCCGATTTTATTGGTGCCGATGATGTAGCTCTCATTTTAGGCGACAATATTTTCTACGGAGATAGCATGTCCAGCTTAATGCAAGAAAGCACCAAACCCGAGGGAGGGCTTGTTTTTGCCTATCAGGTTGCCGATCCAGAGCGTTATGGCGTAGTAGAGTTCAATGCTAAATTAGAGGCAGTTTCAATTGAAGAAAAACCCAAAAATCCGAAATCAAATTATGCGGTTCCGGGATTATATTTTTACGATAATTCGGTGGTGCAATTGGCAAAAAGTATTAAACCCTCTGCCCGTGGCGAATATGAAATTACCGATATTAATAAGGCCTATTTAGCTCAAGGTAAATTAAAAGTAGGTGTATTAAGTCGCGGTACTGCCTGGTTAGATACCGGCACTTTTGCTTCGCTTATGCAAGCTGGCCAATTTGTTCAAGTAATTGAAGAACGCCAAGGCTTAAAAGTAGGCTGTATTGAAGAAATAGCCTACCAGCAAGGGTTTATCACTAAACAACAATTACTAAGCTTAGCCGAGCCATTACTTAAAAGCGGTTACGGTCAATATCTTTTAAAAATAAGCAAGCAATAAGCTTGTTTCACGATAAAAATATGAAGAAAGTTGCGTTAATTACGGGTATTACCGGCCAAGATGGGGCCTATTTAGCCGAACTATTATTAAAAAAAGGCTACCAAGTGCATGGTATTAAACGGAGAGCATCTTCTTTTAATACCGAACGCATAGACCATTTATACCAAGATCAACATGAAGCGAATGTGCTGTTTAAATTGCATTACGGCGATTTAACCGATGCTACCAATTTGATTCGCATTATTCAAGAAACGCAACCCGATGAGATTTATAATTTAGCCGCTCAAAGTCACGTAAAAGTGAGTTTCGAAACTGCCGAATATACAGCCAATGTAGATGCCGTTGGTCCGTTACGCATTTTAGAAGCGGTGCGAATTTTAGGGTTAACGGCCAAAACCCGTATTTACCAAGCCTCTACTTCCGAGTTATATGGCTTGGTACAAGCTGTACCACAGAACGAAACCACCCCTTTCTATCCACGTTCGCCCTATGCAGTAGCTAAATTATACGGTTATTGGATTACGGTGAACTACCGAGAAGCCTATGGCATGTATGCCTGCAATGGTATTTTGTTTAACCATGAGAGTCCGGTACGTGGCGAAACTTTTGTAACCCGCAAAATTACCAGAGCCGTAGCTAAAATAGCCTTAGGTTTGCAAGAAACGGTATATCTAGGAAATCTCTCAGCTCAACGAGATTGGGGCCATGCCAAAGATTATGTAGAAGCCATGTGGCGTATTTTACAACAAGATGTTGCCGAAGATTATGTAATTGCTACGGGCGTAACTACTACCGTTCGCGATTTTGTGCGCTTAGCCTTTGAAGAAATAGGCATTGAAATAGAATTTAGTGGTAAAGGTGAACAAGAAAAAGGGGTAATTATTCATGTGGATGAAGCTAAATGCAGTGTTCTGGGCCTCACTGCAGAACAATTTAAGTTAGGCACCACGGTGGTAAAAGTAGATCCTACCTATTTCCGACCTACCGAAGTAGATGTATTGCTTGGCGATCCATCAAAAGCAAATAAACAGTTAGGATGGAAACCGGAATATGATTTACCAGCTTTAGTAAAAGATATGGTACTTTCCGATTTACAGTTAATGAAGAAAGAAGAATACCTTAAAAAAGGGGGCTTTACTACCAATAATTATTACGAATAGACTTAATAGAGTCTGATTAAGAAAAAGCCACGAGAAATCGAGGCTTTTTTAATTTTAGTCAATTTATATACCTATAAAAACGTATGTTTAAATACGTACCTTATTTATGGTAACTAAAAGTAGGTATATATTTCATATTAAATCTTAAAATAAAGAAATTATAATAAATTGTGCTAAGAAGCGATAGTTTTGGTAGTACGAGCGGTAGCTAATTTTCGTACAGTTTTGCTTATACTAGCGGCATCGTAACCACATTCTGCCCAAAGCTCAGGTTGTTCTCCGTGTTCTACGTAAGAATCCGGAATGCCCAAACGAATGACTTGAGCAGCATACCCGTGGTCGGCCATAAATTCCAATACCGCCGAACCCATACCACCCTGAATACACCCATCTTCTACCGTAATTACTTTTTGGTAGTTTTTAAATACCTCGTGTAAAAGTTTTTCGTCGAGTGGTTTTACAAAACGAATATCGTAATGAGCCGGATGTATACCTTCGGCATTGAGTTCTTTGCAAGCACTTACGGCCTCGTTGCCAATATGGCCAATACTTAAAATAGCTACTTCTTCACCATCGCAAATTTTGCGGCCTGTTCCTACTTTAATGGCTTTTAAAGGACGTTTCCATTCGGGCATTACACCAGTACCACGTGGGTAGCGAATAGAAAAAGGACCCATATTTTCTTGTTGTGCAGTATACATCAGGTTGCGCAATTCTTCCTCGTTCATAGGAGCCGAAACCACCATGTTTGGAATGCAGCGCATATAGGCCAAATCGTATGCACCGTGATGGGTAGGACCATCGGCACCGGCCATGCCACCGCGATCTAAACAAAAAACTACGTTTAAATTTTGAATAGCCACATCATGTATTACCTGATCGTAGGCCCGTTGCATAAAGCTGGAGTAAATATTGCAGAAAGGCACTAAGCCTTGCGTAGCTAATCCGGCTGAAAAAGTAACGGCATGCTGTTCGGCAATACCCACATCAAAGGCTCTATTAGGCATAGCCTTCATCATAATATTTAATGAACAGCCCGATGGCATAGCTGGGGTAACACCCATAATTTTAGGGTTTTGCTCTGCTAATTCTACTATGGTATGGCCAAAAACATCTTGGTATTTAGGGGCCTGTGGTTTATCGCTTACCGATTTTTTAATTTCTCCGGTAATTTTATCAAATAAACCCGGGGCATGCCATTTGGTTTGATCTTGCTCTGCTAAAGCATAGCCTTTACCTTTTACGGTAACGCAATGTAAAATTTTAGGGCCTGGAATATCTTTTAAATCATTTAGAATTTTAACCAAATGATTCACATCGTGGCCATCAATAGGGCCGAAGTATCGGAAATTGAGCGCCTCGAAGAAATTGCTTTTTTTAAGTAAGGTGCCCTTGATACTTTTTTCAATTTTTTTCACCATTTCGTGGGCATTGGGCCCTAATGATGAAATTTTACTAAGTACCTGAGAAACACCTTCGCGAAAGCTATTATAGGTTTTAGAGGTGGTAATATCTGCTAAATACTCTTTTAAAGCACCCACATTAGGGTCAATAGACATGCAATTATCATTCAGAATTACCAATACATTTGAATTCTCGATGCCTGCATGGTTTAGTGCTTCAAAAGCCAAACCAGCGGTTAAGGCACCATCGCCAATTACGGCAACATGCTGTTTAGTGGTATCGCCTTGATAAACTGAGGCAACAGCCATACCCAATGCAGCCGAAATAGAGGTTGAGGAGTGACCTACACCAAAAGTGTCGTATTCGCTTTCAGAACGCTTCGGAAATCCACTAATACCTTTGTATATACGGTTGGTATGAAAATCTTTCCGTCGGCCGGTTAAAATTTTATGTCCGTAAGCTTGATGGCCTACATCCCAAACCAATAAATCGTTTGGGGTATTTAGTACATAATGTAAGGCAACACTCAATTCTACTACACCCAAACTAGCACCAAAGTGGCCACCATTTACCGATACCACATCAATAATGTATTGACGTAGTTCTTGGCAAATTTGTTCCAAGTCCTTCTCTTTAAATTTCTTTAAATCGGCCGGAAAGTTTATTTGCTCTAGTAATGCACCTGCTTTAATGTCCATTTATGGGATCAGTTTTCAAAAAAATTGAGTCGACAAAATACAAAAATTTAACACTAAAAAAGTCTGAGAATTATATTTTTATTGTAAATATATTTTTACTGTATTTTTGAAATCTGTGATAGCGAAAACCGAATCTTTTGAGATAAAACTCCCCAAGTTTGAGGGACCCTTTGATTTGTTGCTCTTCTTTATTGAGCGTGACGAGTTGAATATCTACGACATTCCGATTGCTAAGATTACCGATGATTTTTTGGCTTACATACATGAGCTAAGTTCCCTGAATATGGAGGTAGCTAGCGAATTTATTTACGTGGCCGCTACCTTGATGCGCCTTAAGTCTAAAATGTTATTGCCGAGTCAAGAGTTAGATGCCGAGGGGAACGAAATTGACTATCGACAAGATTTAGTTCAAAAATTGTTGGATTATAAGCGGTTTAAAGAAATAGCTGAAACCTTAAAAACCTTAGAAGATGCCCGATTTTTACAAGAAAAAAGAGGGCACATTCCTCAAGATTTAGCAAAAATTATAGCTGAAACAGCTAACCCGGGAGAAGAATTAGCTTCTTTAGATTTGTATAAACTTCTGCTAAGCTACGATCGTTTAATGAGTAAATATGAGTTGCGTAGTACCGTATCTACGCACACCTTGGTGCAATATCCTTATACTATTGAAAAACAAAAACAAGTGATTTTAAACTTGTTAAGTATTAATAGCAAGATCGATTTTAAGGTAATAAAGGCACAATCAGATAATAAAGTGCAGTTTGTGTATAATTTTTTAGCACTGTTAGAAATGCTGCAGCAAGAATTGGCCGATATACAAGTAGGCATGGGATACAATAATTTCTGGCTAGAAACTAAGGGCAAAAAATCTGAAATTTAGCTATGCTACATTCGTTTAAATCCGTATTTTTAGCTCCATAATCTACTTATTTAATGAAAAGAGACCACGTTATTTTCGACCTCATTGCTGAGGAACAAAACCGCCAAGAAACCGGTATTGAATTAATTGCTTCCGAAAACTTTGTAAGCCCACAAGTAATGGAGGCTGCCGGTTCGGTTTTAACCAATAAATATGCTGAAGGCTTGCCCGGAAAACGCTATTATGGCGGTTGCGAAATAGTAGATGAAGTAGAAGAAATAGCCATTGAACGAGCTAAACAATTGTTTAATGCCGAATGGGTAAATGTGCAGCCGCACTCGGGTGCTCAAGCCAATGCGGCGGTATTTTTGGCTTTATTAAAACCCGGAGATGCAATTTTGGGCTTCGATTTATCGCACGGAGGGCACTTAACCCACGGTTCGCCAGTAAATTTTTCAGGGAAATATTTTAAACCGAATTTCTACGGTGTAGAACGTGAAACCGGTTTAATTGATTATAAACAATTAGAAGCAGTAGCTCGTAAAGAAAAACCGAAAGTGATTATTTGCGGTGCTTCGGCTTACTCCAGAGAATGGGATTACGCCTTTATTCGTAAAGTAGCCGATGAGATAGGTGCGTTGGTTTTGGCCGATATTTCACATCCATCGGGCTTAATTGCTCGTGGATTGTTAAATGATCCACTTCCGCATTGCCATGTGGTAAGTACCACTACGCATAAAACTCTTCGTGGGCCACGTGGTGGAATGATTATGATGGGAAAAGATTTCGAAAATCCATTCGGGTTGACGACGCCAAAAGGTGAAATTCGTATGATGTCGTCGGTATTAGATGGAGCGGTTTTTCCAGGTACCCAAGGTGGTCCTTTAGAGCACATTATTGCTGCAAAAGCTATTGCTTTTGGGGAGGCTTTGAGCGAAAGTTACATGAAATACATTCTTCAAGTGAAGAAAAATGCAGCAGCTATGGCCAATGCTTTGGTACAGCGTGATTATCAAATCATATCGGGCGGCACCGATAATCATTTAATGTTGCTCGATTTGCGCAATAAAAACATTACCGGTAAAGTTGCCGAAGCGGTATTGGGGCAAGCCGGCATTACTGTAAATAAAAACATGGTGCCTTACGATGATAAATCGCCTTTTGTTACCTCAGGTATACGTTTGGGTACGGCGGCTATTACTACCCGTGGCTTAATAGAAAAAGATATGGAAATCATCGTAGGCTTACTAGACGAAGCCCTTTGCGCACCGGATAATGAAGCAAATTTAAAACGCCTTGCTGCTAAAGTGTCCGATATGATGGGAGCTTACCCCTTGTACAAAGCCTAATTACTAGTCAACATTATTCTGCAAAAGCCAGGGCACACACTTACCTGTACCCTGGCTTTTTCTTGAAGTGTTACTATGCAAGCCTCTAATGTGGCTCCGGTAGTAATTACATCATCCACGAGTAAAACGTGTTTTCCCTCAAGTTCTTCCGGTGTGGCAACTTCGAAGGCATCTTGCAAATTTTCGTATCGTGCAAATCTCGATTTTTTTGTTTGCGTTTCAGTAAACAAGGCCCTTTTTAGCACATTATCTAATACCAAACAGCCCAAACTTTTACTTAAGCCCTCGGCCAGACAAGCACTCTGATTATAACCTCTGCTTTTTAATTTTTTAGGATGTAAGGGTACAGGTATCAGGACATCGGGGCGAATAAATGTGCCCGATTTAAGTAATTCTTGCCCATACAATTCGCCCATGCGCACGGCCAATTCTGGTCGCTTATTGTACTTGATGTTATGGAGTAAGTGTTGTACCCTATTCCCTTTACGGAAATGAAGAAAAGCACCTGCCTGTTTAATGGGCACTCTGCCCCAAAACTGCTTCACCACTTTATTCTCAACATCTTTATGAAAATTCGTTTTAGGCAAGCTATACAAGCAGGCAAGGCATATTTCTACTTCGCCGGGGTAAAGGTTTTTGCCACAAGCACCACATAATTGAGGGAAAAAGAGCCCGAAAAAATCGCGAAGAAATGTAGTTAGGATATCCATATTAGCCAATTGTTCTTAGCTAAAAAGGATTTTTGTCGAAATTATTGTTCTTTAATGGCTAATTGTCCGCAAGCAGCATCAATATCTTTTCCTCTACTGCGACGAATATTGGTAATAATTCCTTGATTTTTTAAGTACTCGGAAAAGGCTTCAATTTTATCCACTTCGGCATTTTTAAAATCAGCTAAGGATATGGGGTTGTATTCTATGAGGTTTACCTTGCAGGGTACGTGTTTGCAAAAGCGGGCTAATTCTTGCGCATCGCTTAGTTCGTCGTTAAAGTTGTTAAATACAATGTATTCGTAGGTAACCGGGTTTTTGGTTTTGGCAAAGTAATATTTTAGTGCTTCGGCCAAGGCGCTTAGGCTATTTTGCTCATTAATGGGCATAATTTCATTGCGTTTTGCATCATTGGCCGCATGTAAAGAGAGGGCCAAATTGCATTTCACCCCGTCATCGCCCAATTTTTTAATCATTTTGGCAATACCTGCCGTAGAAAGGGTAATGCGTTTATACGACATGTTTAGCCCATCTTCGGCAGTAATGCGCTCGATAGACCGCAGGACGTTGGCGTAATTTAATAAGGGTTCGCCCATGCCCATATATACAATATTTGTGAGCGCAAGGTTATATTGTTGCTCGGCTTGCTTGGCAATTAATACCACTTGATCATAAATTTCGTCGGCATTTAGGTTGCGCTTTCGGTCCATATAACCTGTAGCACAAAATTTACACGTGAGGCTACAACCTACTTGCGAACTTATACAAGCGGTCATACGTTCGGTGGTTGGTATGAGCACCCCTTCTACTAAGTGTTCATCGTACAATTTAAAACTATTTTTTATCGTTCTATCTTCACTGAACTGTGACCGATGTATTTTAACAGCACGTATCTCAAATCGGTCTTTTAGAGATTCTCTTAACGCTTTTGATAGGTTGCTCATCTCCTCAAAATCCGTGCAGGCTTTTTCCCAGAGCCATTGATATACTTGCTTGGCCCTAAAGCCAGGCTCACCGAATGCCATTAATTGCGTTTGCAATTCGGCTAGTGTTAGGCTACGGATATCGATACGTTTGGGTGTTTCCATGGGTGTACAAACATATTAATAAAAAAGTTTAACCTTATAAAATCATGCAAATACGTGAAAGAAAACATTTTTATATTATTTTTACGCGAATTACTAGTACACACAACTCCCCTTTAATTAGCTACGACCCAAGCAAAGATGGAGTGAACACTTATGAGCATGCTTAAGTATTTCACTGCAGATTATGTATTACCAGTTTCATCTGCTCCTTTACCCAAAGGTGTGGTAGTGATGAACGATATTGGAGAAGTAATAGCTCTCTATCCGCACAACCATGCAGAAGTAATGGGTAAGCCCCTTCAACAGTTCAAAGGTATTTTGGTTCCGGGTTTTATAAATACCCATTGCCATTTAGAATTGGCGCATTTAAAGGGCCAGCTTAAAAAGAAAACAGGGCTCATTGAATTTATTAAGGGGGTTGTTTCCTTGCGTGATTTTGATGAAGCTGAAATACATGCAGCCATGCAAAAGGCCGACGATGAGATGTATGCAAATGGCATTGTGGCTGTTGGAGATATTTCAAATACCATGATTTCTAAATCGCTTAAAGAAAAAAGCAAAATTTTTTATCACACCTTTATCGAGCTTATTGGCATCCAACCAGAACGAGCAAAAACTATTTTTGATGCCGGAAAGGAATTGAAGGGAGCTTTTGGTGATCAATCGGTTTCTATTACCCCGCATGCCCCATATTCGGTAAGTAAAGAATTGGTTCGCTTAATTGAACATTATTGCAAGCATAGGCCAAACTTATTTAGCATACATAACCAAGAGAGCGATGAGGAGAACGAATTTTATCGGTATAAGACTGGTAAGTTTTTGGATTTGTTCGATTTTTTTAAGCAAGACATTAGTTTTTTAAGGCCCCAAGCCCGAAATTCTTTACAACATTTTTTCCCATCTTTTCCGAAAAATCAGCGCATTTTATTGGTTCATAATACGTATACAAGTGCAAAAGATCTCTATTTTGTAAAACGGTTTCCGCAAGAGGTGTATTGGTGTTTTTGCCCAAAAGCCAATTTATATATTGAAAATAGATTGCCCAAAGTAGATTTGTTTTTACAAGATCATTTTAAGGTTACACTCGGCACAGACAGTTATGCATCTAACGATAGTTTATGTATTCTTTCCGAAATAAAAACCCTACATGAGCACTTTCCTCACCTGCGATTAACCGATACTATTAAATGGGCAACACTCAATGGGGCTCAGTACCTAGGGCTAGATAACTGCTTAGGTACCTTAGAAAAAGGTAAACAACCCGGGTTAAATCTGATTATGTATACGCACGAACTTTCGTTAACGCCAAGTTCAACTATTAAAAAGCTAGTTTAAGCGTATTTTAAATTTGGCAGTTTGCTACGAAAGCATCAACTTTACTAGGTGAACACCGTACAAAAACTATTTAACATCCAATACCCCATTGTGCAAGCTGGCATGGTGTGGTGCAGTGGTTGGCGTTTAGCCTCGGCAGTTTCAAATGCTGGGGGTTTAGGCCTTATTGGTGCCGGATCTATGTACCCCGATGTGTTGCGTGAACATATCCAAAAATGTAAAAAAGCTACCGATAAACCTTTTGGGGTTAACATTCCTTTACTCTACCCCAATATGGAAGACTTGGTGAAGGTAATTTTACAAGAGAAAGTAAAAATCGTGTTTAGCTCGGCGGGCAATCCGGCTACGTGGACTCCATTATTTAAAGAAAACGGTATGACCGTAGCTCATGTAGTATCTAACGTGAAATTTGCGCAAAAAGCTGCAGCTTGTGGGGTAGATGCGGTAGTTGCCGAAGGTTTTGAGGCTGGAGGACATAATGGGCGTGAGGAAACTACTACACTTTGCTTAATTCCGATGGTGCGTGAGGCCATTGATTTGCCCTTAGTAGCTGCTGGTGGTATTGCTAGTGGAAAATCGATGTTGGCGGCCATGGCCCTCGGTGCCGATGGTGTACAAGTGGGTTCTCGGTTTGCCGTCGCATCAGAATCATCGGCACACGAAAATTTTAAGCAGGCCGTATTAGCTGCTCAAGAAGGCGATACCAAACTCCGCTTAAAATCGCTGGTGCCGGTGCGTTTATTAAAAAACGATTTTGCGCTTCGGGTAGCCGAGGCAGAAGACAATGGGGCAAGTCTTGAAGAATTGGAGGATTTGTTGGGACGTGCTAGAGCAAAAAAAGGCATGTTCGAAGGCGATTTATCTGAAGGGGAACTAGAAATAGGCCAAGTATCGGCCATGTTAGACCGGGTAGAATCGGCAGAGGATATTTTACAAGCTATTTGGCAAGAATTTTTAGTAGAAAAAGTTCGTTTATCGCAGCTCGATTTATCTTAAAATGAAAAATCTACACATCCATATTAGCGGAAAAGTACAGGGTGTTTTTTTTAGAGCCAGTACTAAAGCCACTGCCGATTTTTTAGGCGTAAGGGGCTGGGTAAAGAATGTACCCGATGGCGGGGTAGCAATAGAAGCAGAGGGGGATGAATTTGCCCTTGGCGAATTTTTAAGCTTTTGCAAGCGTGGTCCAGATGATGCGGTGGTAGAAAAAGTAACGATAGATGAAGGCCAATTGAAAAACTATCGTAATTTTGAATTGCTAAAAAAACCCTCTTAAACCAATAACCCGAGTATTGTCAACAGCCAGAAAATTTGCTAGCCAAACCGCTATATATGGAATAAGCACCGTGTTTTCTAGGGTGCTTAACTTCTTTTTAACTCCCATTTATGTGCGGGTATATCCGGTTAAAGCATACGGTATTTTTACCACCATGTACAGTTGGGCCTCTATGCTCAATGCTCTGCTTTCTTTCGGCATGGAAACCACGTTTTTTAGGTATTTAAATAAAGAAGAACACCGAAAAGAGGAGGTTTATCAAAATACGTTTTTCTTCATTTTTAGTTTGGCCGCCTCCTTTGGCTTATTTGCATTACTTTTTGTGGGCGATATTGCCGCTTGGATGCAACGAGATACAGCGTATAGCAATCCCGATTTTGGCCGCTATGTGCAGTACTTCATTTATATCTTAATGCTGGATGCGTTGAGCGTAATTCCATTTGCCAAGCTTAGGGCCGATGGCCGAGCCAAACGATATGGCTTGCTTAAATTCTTAAACGTACTGGTTTTTGTATCCCTAAACCTCTTTTTTATTTACGGCATTCCACATATTATTCAAAACCAATTGCCAGGTGCTCATTTCCTAGTTTCGTGGTTTAGGCCGGGTTGGGTAGGCTACGTATTTCTATCTAATTTATTTGCCAGTGCTTTTGTATTAATGCTACTTACTCCCGAATTACTTCAATTAAAACTCCGAATAAATTGGCGTATGATTGGCCAAATGCTATCCTACAGCTGGCCGGTTCTCATTGCCAATATCTCCTTTATTATCAATGAAAATATTGATAAGATTTTTTTAGGTCGCCTATTGCCAGAGGCTATTAGCCAACAAGAAGTGGGTATTTATGGCGCTTGCTGCAAGTTGGCCATTTTCTTAAGCATCTTTATTCAGGCTTTTAGGCTAGGGTCGGAACCTTTCTTTTTTAGCCATGCTAAAAATGCTAATGCCAAAGAAACATATGCCCGAATTATGCATTATTTTGTGTTAGCGGTTTGCATTATCACCCTTATTTTAGTAGCCAATATAGAGCTGCTTAAGTACTTTATTAAAGGCAATGCCGATGAGCAAGCTCTGTATTGGACGGGCTTAAAAGTTGTACCTGTATTATTGTTTGCCTATGTGTTTTTAGGCGTGTACATGAATTTATCTATTTGGTATAAACTATCCGACCAAACCCGCTATGGCCTGTATATTTCGGGGTTGGGCGCTCTGTTAACCATTGGGCTGAATATTTGGCTCATTCCACACTACAGTTATGTAGCTTCTGCATGGATTACATTACTGGCCTACCTCAGTATGTCGGTATTTTCCTATATACTCGGCCAAAAAAATTACCCCATACCTTACCGTTTAAAACGCAATACAGCCTATATTTTGTTGGCTATTGTGCTAGTTTGGCTCTCATTTACAGTATTTAACATGAACATTTTTATAGGTAATGGCTTATTGCTAGCCTATATTTTGGTAGTTTATTGGTTCGAGCAAAAAGAAGTAAGGGCAATCTTAAAACGTGTATAAGCAATGACGATTAACATCATCAATACCTCTACAAACCCGCTACCTAGCTACGAAACTGCTGCATCTGCCGGTATGGATCTAAGAGCTAATCTCGAACAAGAAGTGCTACTAAAACCTATGGAACGCTTATTAATTCCAACGGGCTTGTTTATGGAAATACCCTTGGGTTTCGAAGCCCAAATAAGACCCAGAAGTGGTTTGGCATTTAAACACGGCATTACCGTTTTAAATAGTCCCGGAACTATAGATGCCGACTATCGGGGTGAGCTTAAAATTTTATTAATTAATTTCTCTGCAAGCGATTTTACCATTCAGCATGGCGATAGAATTGCTCAACTGATTATTTCTAAACACGATACAGTTGCTTGGTGCGAAGTGAGAGAGCTAGGTGCTACTACCCGAGGTGCTGGTGGTTATGGCCATACCGGTGTTTCTTAATTTATTTTTTCAGACATTTGTGCCCATGATTCTTCGCCCATATCATTTGACCTTGCTGTTTTTATGTAGTGTATTGCTACTTAGTTTGGCCGGATGTTCGGCAAGAAAAAAAGCAATTGATGTAGATAAACTAGCAATTCAGCGCAGCAATGCCGAAAAATTAGCGGCCATTGAACAAACTCTAGTACGTTTTGATAGGTTATCTATAAAGTCGAAGGCTAGCATAAGTTTAGACGGCAACTCGAACGATGTAAGTGTAGCCATCAGAATAGAGAACGATAAAAAAATATGGATCTCTGTAACCGCTATTGCCGGCTTAGAAGTTGCTCGGATGCTCATCACACCTGATAGTATTAAAATTATCAATCGCTTAGAGAGTGTTTATATAAAAAAACCGTTCAGTTATATACACGATTATACCAATCCTCAAGTGAATTTCGGCACACTACAAGCCATGCTAGTTGGCAATATATGGCCCGAAATTTTTAAACAAACACATGAAATAAGCACTAAAGATTCCTTAGTACAGCTACTAGGTAATCTGAGCAGCATTCAATACGACATTCGGTTTAACGAAGCCTTGAAAATGAAAAACTTACACTTGCTAGACGCTTCAGCTAAGCAAGAATTACAGGTTGTTTATACTGATTTTTGGGATGAAGGTGGACAATTACTACCACATGTACTTAAGTTAAGTTCGTTGGTGGGCGCTAAATCGGTTCAGGCAGAATTAAAATATACCAAAATAGAAAAGGATACCCCGTTGGATTTTCCGTTTAATGTTCCCAAACGATTTTCGGTAAAAAACTAATTTTAAATACATTTGCGGCATGAAAAGATTTTTTTATCTCTTGTTTTTCTTTTGTATGGCTTTAGGTATGCAGGCGCATGCACAAAGTAGTGCCGACCTAAAGCGAAAAAAAGAGGCACTAACCAGAGAGATAGAAGAATTAAACCGCACGCTGAATAAAACCTCATCAAGCAAGAAATTATCTTTAAAGCAAATACGAGATTTAAATTCTAAAATAAGGCTCCGGGAACAAAAAATTAATACGATCAATTCTGAGATTAATCTATTGGATAATCAGATTAACCAAAATACAAAAACCGTTATTAACCTACAATCGCAACTAAATCAGCTTAAGAAAGAATATGCTGGAATGCTACGTTTCGAACAACGAAATCAGAGTGCGTACAGTAAGTTGATGTTTGTATTTGCTGCAGATAACTTTAATCAAGCCTATAAACGCTTGAAATATTTACAGCAGTTTACGCAATACCGTAAAAAACAAGCGAATTACATTCAAGGAACCCAGCACGATTTAAACGTAAAAATTGTGGCGCTCGATCAAAATAAGGAAGAAAAAACGAATCTTTTAAATGATCAACAAAAAGAAAAGCAAACCCTAGGTAAAGAAAAAAACACCCAAACCAAGGTGCTTAGCGGTTTAACCAAGCAAGAAAAACAGCTTAAGCAAGAGTTGAGCAAAAAACAGCGGGAGTCTATTCAGTTAAACAGAGCCTTGCAAGCAGCTGTTGCTCGAGAAATTGAGGCCGAGCGTAAAAAAGCAGAAGCAGCAGCAAAATTAGACGCAGATAAAGCGAAATCAGAAAACAGAACAGCCACAACCAAGCCGGTGGCAAAGGGTTCGAGTATTTTATCAGCAACTCCCGAATCTGCAAAACTGTCTTCTGACTTTTTAGATAATAGAGGCCGTTTGCCTTGGCCCGTTGTCAATGGCAACATTACCGAGAGTTTTGGCACGCACAGTTATGGCGCAAATGTTACTATATCTAATAATGGAGTTGATATTCGTAGCAATCCTGGGGCTACGGTAAGAGCCGTTTTCTCTGGAGAAGTGCGGAGGGTATTTAGTGTAGGCGCCACCTTTGCGGTTATGATACGTCATGGAGAATATTTTACCATTTATTCTAACTTAAAATCTACAAGTGTAGCGGCCGGACAAAAAGTTTCGGTGAAACAAAGCCTAGGTGTGGTAGCCACCGACCCAAGCGATGACAGTACCGAAGTACACTTTGAATTGTGGAAAGGGGGCACCCCATTGAACCCTACTGGATGGTTAGCGAATTAAATTTAAGATGTCGCCGGTAAAAAATGTCGTATATTTGGGTATAATATTTAGCAGGTGAGCCAAAACGTAATCCTTTTCTTAAACATTGGTACTCCAGAAATGTTGTTTATCGTGCTAGCAGCACTCTTGTTGTTTGGTGGCGATAAATTGCCTGAAGTTGCTCGTGGTTTAGGCAAAGGTATTCGCCAGTTTCAAGACGCATCTGAAGAAGTAAAACGAGAAATTCATAAAAATATAAACGAGGTGAAGGCCAATATAGAGGAATCTATAGAACAGGAAACCCCGGTTGACCAAACGCCTCCAATAGAAAAAGATTCATCATCCTTAAAATAGAAATTATGTTAAATTTTATAGTATTAAGCCTATTCGGTACCCCAGAGCTTTTAGTCATTTTAGCTGTAGTATTGCTTATTTTTGGCGGTAGAAAAATTCCAGAATTAATGCGTGGCTTAGGCAAGGGCGTAAAAGAATTTAAAGACGCCAAAGACGGCAAAAACGACTCTAACGACGTCGAGAAAAAATAAGCCATCGGAATTTCCGTTTAAACCATTCATTTCTGTGTAGGGTTCGTTCTTTTGCACAGTCAATTTATTTGGCTAGCATGAAAACTAAAGCATTGCTTTCCGTTTTGTTGTTATTGCAGATAGTTTTACAATCTGTATATGCCACCGCTGTGCCTAGCAAAACGAAGCTATTGCCCGATTCGCTCTCCGAATTCAGCGTAACCAATCATCACTTGGTATTGCTTGGCGAAAAAAATGTAGGTAGAGATAGCGTAAAGCAAGTGTTTCCTAAAACCTTTAATTTGGCGGTTACGCAATACATTGCGGCTTTAACAAAACGCAAAGAACAAGTAGGGAAAATGTTAGGTTTATCCAACTATTACTTCCCGGTTTACGAAAAAGTATTTAAAGAATTCGGCCTACCCGAAGAATTGAAATTCTTGTCAGTAGTAGAATCGGCCCTAAACCCCAATGCAGTTTCTAGAGTGGGCGCAACCGGCCCTTGGCAATTTATGTTTGGTACAGCCAAAGCCTATGGGCTTATCATAAACACAGATGTAGACGAACGGAAAGACCCCGTACAGGCTAGTAAAGCCGCTGCAGCCTATTTAAAAGATGCCTTTGCCCAATTCGATGATTGGTTATTGGCCATTGCTTCGTATAACTGTGGTAAAGGCGCTGTATCTAGAGCTATCGTAAAAGCTGGCGGCAAGGCCGATTTTTGGGCCATTAGCCCGTATCTGCCTGCTGAAACACGCAATTACGTACCCAAGTTTATTGCTACGGCCTATATCATGAGCAATTACCAAAATTATGGCATTAGTCCATTATCGCCAGGTTTCAATATCCTTACAGATGTGTTTGATGTGGTAAAACCGGTTTCATTGGCTGCCGTTGCACGAGCTACCGGAATTGATTTGCAAGAGCTTATTTTGTTAAATCCATCCTATAAAAAATTAATGGTAAAAGGATCGCCAACCGCTCCAAAATCGGTAGTTATTCCCATCCAAAACCAACCGGACTATGCCGCCCTGTACCAAGTGCTTAACGGGATGTCTGTTAGCTTAGGCGTGGCAGCGCCCCAACCCAATACGAGTCCTAAGGTTATATATTACACCGTAAAACGTGGCGATAATTTAAGTGGTATCGCAAAAAAATATGTAGGCCTTAGCATCTCACAGTTAAAATCTTGGAATAAATTACACAGCTCTATCCTAAAAGTGGGTATGCGCTTAAAAATCTTTCAACGATAATATCCGTTGTTTTTTGGCGCCTGTATGGCTAAAAATCGTAATTTTGACAACCAATCATAAGTTTCTCCTATGAGTAAAATAAACCGAAAACAAGATGCACTAGACTACCACTCACAGGGTCGTCCAGGAAAAATTGAAGTGGTTGCTACCAAACCTACCAATTCGCAAAGAGATTTAGCCTTGGCCTATTCGCCAGGAGTAGCTGAGCCCTGCTTAAAAATTGCCGAAAATAAAGAGGACGTGTACAAATACACCGCCAAAGGAAACTTAGTGGCCGTTATTAGTAACGGAACTGCGGTATTAGGTTTAGGAAATATTGGTCCCGAAGCCGGTAAGCCGGTTATGGAGGGTAAAGGAATTTTGTTTAAAATTTTTGCTGATATTGATGTATTTGATTTAGAGTTGGATTGCACCAATGTGGACGATTTTGTAAAAATTGTAAAAGCCCTTGAGCCCACTTTTGGGGGGGTTAATTTAGAAGATATTAAGGCCCCTGAATGTTTCGAGATTGAGCGTAGGTTAAAAGAGGAATTGAACATTCCGGTTATGCACGACGATCAGCATGGTACCGCTATTATTTCATCGGCAGCCTTATTAAACGCCTGCGAAATTCAGAGGAAAAAACTTGACAAGGTTAAAATTGTGGTTAACGGAGCCGGTGCCGCAGCTATCTCTTGCTCACGTTTATACATGGGCATGGGTGCCAAAAGAGAAAATATTGTGATGGTAGATAGAATGGGAGTTATTAACCAATCCCGAGAAAACTTAGATCCAACCAAAGCAGAGTTTGCCACCACCCGAAAACTAAATACTTTAGCCGAGGCTATTAAAGATGCGGATGTATTCATTGGGTTATCTTCATCTGATGTATTAACTGCCGACATGCTAAAAAGCATGGCCAAAAACCCAATCGTGTTTGCTATGGCCAACCCAGATCCGGAGATTGATTATAATTTAGCTATTAAAACTCGTAAAGATGTGTTAATGGCTACCGGCCGTTCAGATTATCCAAACCAAGTAAACAATGTTTTGGGGTTTCCCTATATTTTCCGTGGAGCTTTAGATGTACGAGCAACCACCATTAACGAGGCCATGAAAATTGCCGCTGTTAAAGCCATTGCCGATTTGGCCAAAAAACCAGTACCCGAAGCCGTAAACTTAGCATACAATACCAAAAACCTAAAATTTGGTAAAGATTACATCATCCCCAAGCCATTAGATTTTAGATTAATTACGGCTGTATCTCCGGCTGTTGCTCAGGCCGCCATGGATTCGGGAGTGGCAAAATATACCATTACCGATTGGGATGCGTACAGAGAAGACCTTAAACTCCGTTTGGGTATGGACGATGCCTTATTGCGTGCCATATCTAATAAAGCTAAATTAGATCCTAAACGTGTAGTATTTGCCGAGGCAGATAATTACAAGATTTTAAAAGCCGCTCAAATTGTAAATGATGATGGTGTAGCTACACCCATATTATTAGGAGATAAGCAAAAAATACTAGAGCTGATTGAAGCTAACGAATTGGATATGGAGGGTGTTACCATCATCGATCCGGCAGAAGAAACAGCCAAAACAGAACTCTATGCAGATTATCTTTACCAAAAACGTCAACGTAAAGGTATAACCCTGTATGAGGCTAAAAAATTATTGCGTGACCGCAACTACTTTGGCGCCTGTATGGTACAATTTGGTGAAGCAGATGCTTTAATCTCCGGTCTAACCAAAAATTATATTCAAACTATCCGCCCAGCATTGCAAGTTATTGGTACCGAGCCGGGCGTAAATAAAGTTGCCGGTATGTATATGATGTTAACCGAAAAAGGCCCTGTATTTTTTGGAGATACTACTGTAAATGTTAATCCTACGTTGAATGAGTTAGTTGATTTGACTGTACTTATTGATCGTTCTGTAAAGAAATTTAATATACAACCTCGTATTGCCATGTTATCGTATTCTAATTTTGGCTCAAACGAAGGAGAGGTGCCCGATAAGACAAGAGAAGCAGTTCGTTTATTGCATCAAAACCACCCAGATATATTGGTAGATGGAGATATGCAAGCAAATTTTGCCATGAACCCAGCCTTGTTGAAAGATAATTTTTCGTTTAGTACCTTAAATGGCCAAGCGGCTAATACACTAGTATTTCCTAACCTTGCCTCGGGTAATATCGCCTATAAATTAATTCAAGAATTAGCCGGTGCCGAAGCTATTGGCCCTATTTTATTGGGTATGAATAAGCCGGTACATATTCTGCAATTAGGCAGTTCGATTAGAGAAATTGTGAATATGGTAACCATAGCCGTAGTAGACGCCCAGTCAAAAGCTGAAACAGGTATTCTAGCTAAATCAAAGAGTTTATTTAATCGAATTAGAAAAAGCAATTAAGGAATATGTACGCCTACATAGATGGAAAATTAAGTGTAAAGTGCCCTACCCATGTAGTTATAGAGGCTGGCGGTGTAGGGTATCATATCAATATTTCGCTGCACACCTATTCTTTATTGCCCAAGCAAGAGCGTTGTAAATTATACACCTGGTTGCATGTAAAAGAAGATGCACATACACTTTATGGTTTTATTGAAGAAGGTGAACGAAAGTTATTTTTGCATCTAATTTCGGTATCTGGTATTGGTCCCAATACTGGCCGTATGATGCTTTCATCTATTACACCACAAGAAATTCAGCAGGCTATTGTAAAAGGCGATGTGCCTTTAATTCAACGTATTAAGGGTATTGGCCCAAAATCTGCACAACGTTTAATTCTCGAATTGCAAGATAAATTAAAAAAAGAGGGTCCCGATTCGCTCATTTCTATACCGCAAAACTATACTATCAGAGATGAAGCACTTTCTGCTTTGGTGATGTTAGGCTTCCCTAAAAATAACGCAGAAAAGGCCCTAGACCAAGCAATAAGTGGGTCAAACGAAAGTTTATCTGTAGAGCAATTGATAAAAATTGCGCTAAAAAGCTTATAATTACCTAACCTTTTATTAAAAAAGCCTTGAGGAAAACTGCCTACGTTTTCTTATTTTTTTTAAGTGTAGTTCTATTTGGAATTTCGCAACAAGGGGTTGCGCAAGTAAAGACGCCAAACAGTGCCGATAGTTTAACATTACGTTACCCCATTAAGGATTCTAAATCCTTAATCTTTGGAAGATCTTTTGGACTAACACTGCCCAATCCATCTAATATTAAACGCTCGGTAGTATTCAACCCTTTTACTAAACAATACACCATTCAGGATAACATAGGTGGCCAATTTTTTAGAAATCCATATTACTTAACTATCCCTGAATACCAACGCTTCGAAAATAAACAACTACTAAAAAACACCTGGCGTGATTTGGCCGACCAATCGGTTTCAGCGGCCCGTCAACCGGGCTTTATTCCGCCGGTAAAAATTAATAGCCGATCTTTTGAACGCCTTTTTGGTGGCTCGACCATTGAAATTATACCCCAAGGCTCGGCGGAGCTAACTTTTGCAGGCCGGATTAATAAAAACGAAAATCCCTTATTTAACGAACGGCAACGTACGCAAGGTAATTTTGATTTTAACCAACGTATTCAAATGAATTTAGTGGGTCAAGTTGGCGAAAAATTAAAAATAAGCACCAATTACAATACCGAAGCCCAATTCGATTTTGAGAATCAGGTTAAACTAGATTATACAGGTAAGGAAGACGAAATTGTACGTAAGGTGGAAGCCGGAAATGTGAGTTTACCGCTTAGCTCATCGTTAATAACCGGCAGTCAAGCCCTTTTTGGCTTAAAAACACAATTGCAATTTGGCAAATTGGGGGTAACTAGTATTTTCTCCCAACAAAAATCGCAATCGAAGGAAATTACCATTACCAATGGAGCGCAGCAAAACGAATTTAGGTTGCTTGTCGATAGCTACGAAGCCAACAAGCATTATTTTTTAAGCCAGTTTTTTCGCAACCAATATAATTTGGCCTTAAAAAAACTGCCCATTATCAGCAGCAACATCAACATTACTAAAATTGAGGTTTGGGTAACCAATAGAGTGGGTACCACTACCGATTCTAGAGATGTGTTGGCTTTTATGGATTTAGGAGAAAATAGTCCATATAACCAGGCACAAATTCAAGGGGGTGCAGCATATTCTTCTTACCCGGCGGGTTTTAGTGGCCCCGGTTTTGCGCAACAATCTAACAATTTATTGCAGACCCTGCCGCTTGGAGCCCGCTTAACCAATTCGAATGCAATTAACGTATATTTTCAGGCAAATGGTGCTACCGATAATTTTGCTAAACTTACCTATGCCCGCAAGCTAACAGATAAGGAATATGCCATCAGTCCGCAACTGGGCTATATTTCTTTAAATACGCCGCTTAATGCCGATGAAGTATTGGCGGTGGCATACCGCTATACAGTGAATGGTACAGAGTATCAGGTGGGAGAATTTTCGAATGATTTGCCTGTAAATAATGAGCTTCCAGAGGTTTTGTATGTAAAATTACTTAAAAACGAAATCCTTAAAACCAATTTACCAACCTGGGATTTGATGATGAAAAATATCTATTCCTTGGGAGCATATCAAGTATCATCTTCCGATTTTCGCTTAAACATATTCCGTTTAGATGAGCAATCGGGAGTAGAAAAACCTCAAATGACCGAGGGACAAAATACCAATGGCAAGTTGTGGCTACAGCTTACTAATTTGGATAATATCAACCAGCAAAACGATCGAAAGCCCGATGGCTTTTTCGATTTTATTCAAGGCATTACTATTGATGCATTAAATGGCCGCATTACTTTTCCTACGGTAGAGCCCTTTGGTGCCGATTTAGCAGCTCAATTTACCCCTGCCGAAGCTGTGTTAGCTGCAAAATATGTGTACCAACCTTTATATGATTTAACCAAGGCTGATGCCCAACAACTCTTTCCGAAATTGAATAGATACATTCTAAAAGGGACCTACCAATCGCAAGTAAGTTCGGAGTTTCAACTCAATGCCATAAACATTCCCGAAGGTTCCGTACAGGTAATTGCCGGTACCATACCTTTGCAAGAAGGCGTAGATTTTACTATTGATTACAATATTGGCCGAGTGCGAATTTTAAATCAAGCGCTTTTAAATTCTGGGCAACCTATTCGCATAAAATTAGAAAATAGTGAACTTTTTGGTATGCAACAACGTTCGTTATTTGGTACTCGGTTTGACTATAGGGCCAATAAAAAACTGAACCTCGGTGCTACCTTACTAAATTTAACCGAGCGACCGCTAACACCAAAAGTAAACATTGGCGACGAGCCTATATCCAATACCATTTGGGGTTTAGATATGAATTACCAATCGGATTCTCGGTGGCTTACCCGCATGGTAGATAAAATCCCATTCATTTCTACCAAAGAAAAATCAAGTATTACTTTTTCTGGCGAATTCGCCAAGTTTATTCCCGGCCACCCCAGTGCACTTAACTTTGCCGGAACTAAAAATGGTTCTAGTTATTTAGACGATTTTGAAGCCACCCGTTCGTTAATTGATTTAAAGAGTGCTATTACTTGGCAAATATCGGGCACACCACAACTTTTCCCCGAATCGCAGCAGTTTAACAATTTAACATATGGCTTTAACAGAGCCCGAATAGCCTTCTACAACATCGACCCAATTTTTTATAATCGGAGTGGTAGTGGCACCCCAGCTGATGTAAAGTTGAATGCCAATGAATTATCCAATCATTATAGTAGAGAAGTATTAGAAAAAGAAGTATTTCCCTTTAAAGACTCTCCCACCGGGCAGCCCTTGTTTTTACCTACACTCAATATGGCTTTCTATCCAAACGAACGTGGCCCCTATAATTACACCAACGCCGGATTAAATGCGGATGGAAAACTACTTAACCCCAAAACCAGATGGGGTGGTATGTTCCGTAAATTAGAGAGCAACGATTTTGAAGCCCTTAATATTGAATTTGTAGAATTATGGATGTTAGATCCATTTCTGTATAAACCCAATGCCGAAGGTGGCGATTTGTATTTCGATTTAGGTAATATATCCGAAGACATATTAAAAGATGATCGCAAATCATTAGAAAATGGCTTGCCCACCGATGGAGACCCAGCCAAAACCGATGTAACCGCTTGGGGTAGGGTGCCTAAACTACAGCCCGTTATTCCGGCGTTCGACAATAATCCTGCAGCCAGAAAATTGCAGGATGTGGGCTTAGATGGATTATCGGATATTCAAGAGCAACAATTTTTTACCAGTTTTGTAAATCAAGTAAGCCCGCAATTAAATGCAATAGCAGCCGCAGCCCTAGCTGCCGACCCATCGTCAGATAATTACCAATATTTTAGAGGAAATGTATTTTCTGGGTCTGCTAGTTCTATTTTAAAACGCTACGAAAAATATAACGGTACCGAGGGTAATTCTAAAACCCAAGAACAATCCTTGGCCGAAACAGGTATTGAAAACTCGGCTTCTACACCGCTACCCGATGGGGAAGATGTAAATCGGGATAATAACAGTTCTAAAGCCGATGAGTATTTTGAGTACAAAGTGTCCATTCGGCCTCAGGATTTACAGCAGGTAGGCACTAATTTTATTTCAGATATCGTATCAACGAGTGTAAAGTTGGCCAATGGCAAGCAAGAAACCGTACGTTGGATTCAATTCAAAATTCCCTTGGCACAATTTCTTACTAAGGTGGGCAATATTCAAGATTTCAAATCTATACGTTTTGTGCGTTCCTATATGACCAATTTTGCTGATACCACCATTTTGCGTTTAGCCAAACTGCAATTGGTACGTGGCGAATGGCGCCGCTACAATGCCGAAAATAATCTGGCTAAAGTAATTGCCGATCCGGCACTTATAAACCCGGGTTTAGACAATTCGAGTTTAGAAGTAAGTGCGGTAAATATCGAAGAAAATGGCAAGCGAACTCCTATCCCGTATGTTACTCCCCCTGGTATTTTACGTGAATTAGATTACAGCGGATATAATGCCAATACCCGCCAAAATGAGCAATCGCTTTCTGTTAGAGTAAAAAGTTTAAAAGATGGATATGGCAGAGCAGCTTTCCGAACATCATTTAACGATTTTAGATCGTACCGGCGAATGGAAATGTTCATCCACGCCGAAAGTGCCAATCCGGTAAATCCGATTAACGATAAAGATGTGAGCGCTTTTATTCGCATAGGTAGCGACAATCAAGATAACTATTACGAATACAGTATCCCATTAAAAATTACGGCACCCAATACCAGCGATGCCAATGCTATTTGGCCAGCCGAAAACAAATTGGATGTACCGCTGAGCTTGTTTCAAATTGCCAAAACGGCCCGTAATAATGCGCAATTAGGTGGGCAGCCCTGGCCACCCAATGTACCTTTCCAATATAGCGACGGACAAAATACCGTTACTGTAATGGGGCAACCTGATATGAGCAAAGTACGTGTATATATGTTGGGTGTCCGCAATCCTTTAAAAACTGTTATAAATGCTGCCGACGATGGTTTAGATAAAGACGCAGAAGTGTGGTTTAACGAATTGCGTTTAAGTGATTTTGACGAACGTGGCGGCTGGGCGGCTACCGCTAGATTAAACGCCAAGCTAGCCGATTTTGCCGATGTATCCGTATCGGGCAGTAGAAGTACCAACGGCTTTGGTTCTTTGGATAGGAAGGTGAGCGAACGCAACCGTAAGGATCAATCTATTTTTGATGTATCCTCAAGCATAGAAGCCGGAAAACTATTCCCACAACGGTCGGGTATCAAAATTCCGATGTTTGTGAATTTCTCACAACAGGTGAGTACGCCCATGTTCGATCCTCGTGCACCCGATATTGAGCTTAAAAATGCTTTAAATAATTCGCCTAAATCGGTACAAAGAGATATTTTAAATGTGGTGCAAGATTATACCACCCGTAAGAGTATCAACTTTACCAATGTGCACAAGGTGAAAACTAATTCGGAGAGTAAGCCGCAATTGTGGGATATAGAGAATTGGAGCGCCAGCTATGCCTTTACCGAATACAATCACCGCGATTTTATTAACCAGCAAAGCATTCAAAAAACCTACAAAGCAGGCTTGGCCTATAATTATTCACGGCAGGCCAAATCTATAAGTCCATTTGCTAAAATTATAAAGAAAAACAGTTTAGCGCTTTTGAGAGATATCAACTTCAGTATCTTCCCGTCGGTATTAAATTTCCGTATAGATGTAGATCGGATGTACTCGGAAAATACGCTTAGAAATAACGACCCAAATAATTTTATTCCGGTAGGTACCACCTATAACAAGAATTTTCAGATGACCCGTTTATATGGCATCAGTTGGAATTTAACCCGTTCTCTCCAGCTCGATTTTAATGCCACCAATTATTCGATTATTGATGAACCCGATGGGCGTATTAATGGCTTGAAACGAGATACACTTTGGCAAAACCTAATGCGCTTAGGCCGCACTACCGATTATGGCCATACCGCAAACCTCACCTACAATGTGCCCATAAGTAAAATCCCGGGCTTTGATTGGATAACCCTTACTACTCGGTATGGAACTACGTTTAACTGGAAAACAGAACCCTTATCGAGCATAAACGATCCTAGTATTAATCTGGGGAATAGTATTCAGAATACCCGAATACTTCAGTTAAATCCATCCTTTAACTTCAGTTCGTTGTATAATAAAATAGGGTTTTTAAAACGGGTAAATACCGATGAAACGGCTAACAAATTTGTGAAAGCCTTGGTAAACACGCTTACTAGCCTAAAAAATATCAGCGGGGCTTATACCCGAACGCAAGGCACCTTTTTGCCTGGTTATTTACCTAAAACCACCGCCTTTGGCCAAGATTTTTCGAGCGATGCGCCTGGTTGGGATTTTTTATTTGGTAGCCAGCGTGATATTAGACCAAGAGCCACTACCGAGGGCTGGATAACTAAGGATCCGCTTTTAAACCAACTTTACGTAACCGGCTTAAAAGAAGATCTCAATCTAAGAGGAACTCTAGAGCCTTTAAAAGATTTGCGAATAGAATTAACTGCACTAAAAAGTAGCAATTTCAACTATTCTACCACCTTTAAATTTATAGCGGCAAGCAATAGTTTCGAGAACTTGAGCCCAATTACTACCGGCGATTACAGTATTTCTTTCTTCAGTTTCGGCACCGCCTTTAAAAAAGATAAACCAGGAAGTGCCGCCAATTTGTTTCGCCAATTTGAAAGTAACCGATCGGTTATTTCCCAACGCTTGGGCGCCTTAAATTCGAATTCATCGGGAGTAGCCAATGGCTTTTCCGATGGTTATGGTAAAGCTTCGCAAGATGTGGTAATTTCTTCTTTCTTAGCAGCTTATAGTGGCAAATCGGCTGATAAAATTAGTTTAAATACCTTCCCTAAAATCCCGATTCCGAACTGGCGAATGAACTATAGCGGCTTAAGCAGCTTACCTTTCTTAAGCGATATTTTCGCTTCTATAGATATCAATCACGCTTATAAATCTACCTATAGCATTAGTGGATTTAACTCCTTAGCCCGCTATACCGAGACTAATGGAATGGTGAATGTGCGTGATGTAAGCAATAACTTCTTACCTAAATATCAATTTAACCAAGTAACCTTGTTTGAGCAATTTGTGCCGCTTTTAGGCATCGACATGCGTTTTAAAAACAATTTGAGCTCTAATTTTGAATACCGAAAATCGAGAACCATGGGCTTGAGTTTGGCGAATAGCCAGTTGGCCTTACAAACCGATGAAGCCATTGTATTTGGTTTAGGCTACCGAACCACCGATTTTAGATTCCCCTTCGGTTTATTTAAAAGCCTAAAAATGAATAATGATTTAAATTTTAAACTAGACTTTGCCATTAACGACCGTAAAACGTTAATTTATCGGGCCGATGTGATAGATGCCGAAGTATCTTCAGGTGCTAAAAATATTACCTACCGCCCATCGGTTGATTATGTATTAAACCAGCGTTTAAACTTGCGCATTTTCTACGATGGCAACATCACTAAACCTTATACTTCACAAAGTTTCAATACCTCTTTTAGTAATTTTGGTTTTACCCTCCGTTTTGCCATTCAATAATACAGCGTTTATGTATTGATAATCTACCCCATTAACCCTATTTTTGAACAAACAAAAACATCACTATGAATTTCCCATCAGAACTTAAGTATACCAGCGACCACGAATGGATTAAAGTAGAAGGCAATCAAGCCTATGTAGGTATCACCGATTTTGCCCAGCGTGAATTAGGGGATATTGTGTACATCGATATTAATTCTTTAGGCAAAACAGTAACTAAAGAAGCTGTATTTGGCACCGTTGAGGCTGTTAAAACCGTTTCTGATTTATTTATGCCGGTTGATGCCAAGGTATTGGAGTTCAATAAAAAATTAGATACCAACCCCGAATTGGTTAACCAAGATCCTTACGGTGATGGTTGGATGGTGAAAATTGAATTGAGCGACCTTTCTCAAATAGAGGCCTTACTTTCTGCAGCGGACTATGCTGCCTCAGTAGGTGCATAATATCATGAAAACCCGTTTTTTAGCTAGCTGTTTGGTGTTGCTAGTGCTGTTTAGCAGTTGTGGTATTTTTAAAAAATCGTGCAACTGCCCTACGGTGAAATACCAAACACAACGTTTCAAATAGTACTTATTTGGAATCATTATAAATAATGCTACCTTTGTATCACTATCGTGGAAAAAACAGCTAAAACACTATCGGATTTGTTTCCGGGCGAATCTGGCGTTATTAAGGAGTTTACCGACTTAGAAATGTCTGTTAAGCTGATGGAAATGGGCTGTTTACCCGGTGAACCCATTTATGTAGAGCGCATTGCTCCATTAGGCGATCCCATTGCGGTAACTATTTCGGGTTACCAATTAAGCCTTCGTAAGCAAGAAGCTTCTACCATTATTTTAGTTTAAAAAAATACGTGAAAAAGCAATTGAAAGTGGCCCTGGTTGGTAATCCCAACACCGGAAAGTCTACACTTTTCAATCTATTAACGGGCTTAAATCAAAAAATTGGCAATTTTCCGGGAGTTACGGTTGATAAAAAAATTGGTATTTCTAAACTTATCCTAGGTCAAGAAGCTCAACTAATAGATCTTCCAGGAGCGTATAGTTTATATCCTAAAAGTAAAGATGAGGCGATGGTATTGGAAGTATTATCCAATACAACAAATGAATTATACCCCGATGTGGTGGTATTTATTGCCGATGCTACCAACCTGAAACGTAACTTACTCTTATTTTCTCAAGTTGCCGATTTAAAACTGCCCACCATTATTGCTTTAAACATGATGGATTTGTCAAAACGAGGCGGTGTGAATATCCAAATTAATAAATTAGCACAAAAACTAGGTGTTCGGGTAGTCCCAATTTCTGCACGTAATGCTGAGGGGATAGATGCCCTTAAACAAGCTATTGCCGATACATCTAGTTTGGCTACCCAAACGGATACCATTGAGTTTTCTGAATTTCTAAACCCAATTGCGCTGCAAGAATTGCAAACGGAGTTGGGCCTTAAGGAAGCTTACGAGGCAGTATTGCTTGCGCATCAGTTTGGGCAAAACAACTTTTTAAGTTCCAAACAAAAAGAATACATAGCGGCATGGGTAGTAGCAAACGGTTTTAAATCGCAAGATTTACAAGCGAAAGAAACCATTGCACGCTACAACGCCATTAACGAGGTATTATTTGATACGGTAAAAACCGATATACAACCCTTGGGCGAAAGTTATAGCAATCGCATCGATCGGGTTCTTACCCACAAGATTTGGGGTTTGGGCATTTTCATGCTCATTCTATTCACTATTTTTCAATCTATTTTTTCTTGGTCGGCTTACCCCATGAGCCTTATTGAGGATGCTTTTGTTTGGCTGGGCAATACGGCACATCAATTATTACCTGCAGGGCAGCTCACTAATTTAGTAGTTGATGGGGTGCTATCGGGCTTAAGCGGAGTACTGGTTTTTATTCCCCAAATAGCCATTTTATTTGCCTTTATTGCCATTTTAGAAGATACGGGTTATATGGCCAGAGTTACGTTTATGATGGATCGCATTATGCGAAAGGTGGGCTTAAACGGGAAATCAGTGGTGCCTCTAATTGGCGGTTTGGCCTGTGCCGTACCTTCTATTATGAGTGCTCGTAATATTGAAAATTGGAAAGACCGTATTATTACCATTTTGGTAACTCCTTTGGTAAGTTGCTCGGCACGTTTACCCATTTATACCTTGCTCATTTCTTTGGTGGTGCCCGATTATCGAATTTTGGGCATTTTAAATATGCAAGGCTTGACTTTAATGGCCATGTATGTAATTAGTTTAGTGAGTGCAGTATTGGTGGCCTGGGTATTAAAATTAATTATTAAGGCTCGAGAGCGGGGTTATTTTATTATGGAGTTGCCGGTATACCGTATGCCTCGTTGGAAAAACGTGGGTTATACCATGTACGATAAAGTGAAGGCTTTTGTTTTTGAGGCCGGCAAAGTGATTGTAGCCATTTCTATTATTTTGTGGGTGTTAGCTTCTTATGGTCCGGGGAATAGGTTTGCGCTTATTGATGAGCAATTTGCCGATCCGAAGTATACACAGCAGTTTCCTCCGCAACAAGTAGCCAATTTAAAAGCATCGGCCCGGTTAGAAAATTCTTATGCTGGGGTGTTGGGCAAAAGCATTGAGCCCGTAATTAAGCCCTTGGGTTTCGATTGGAAGATAGGCATTGCCTTAATTACTTCTTTTGCTGCCCGTGAGGTATTTGTGGGTACTATGGCTACTTTATATAGTGCGCAGGGCGATGGTTCTCGAACAGAATCGGTACGAGATAGAATGGCCGAGGCCAGAAACCCCGATACGGGCGAATTGGTATTTACGCTACCGGTAGCTTTTTCTTTAATGATTTTTTACGCATACGCCATGCAGTGCATGAGTACGCTGGCGGTAGTGTACCGCGAAACCAAAAGTTGGAAATGGCCACTCATTCAATTGGTGTACATGACAGCCATGGCTTATGTAGCTAGTTTATTGGTGTATCAGTTTTTAAAATAATGATGATATTTGGGGGTGGATAGAATTCAACTTCTCGACCAATACTTGCCGCCGAAATGTGCTCCGCTTATTGCCCGCTGGATTGATCATTTTCAGTGTGAATTTAAAATATCGCGAAGCAGAGGTACCAAACTAGGCGATTACCGCCCTCCCTTTGCCGGCCAAGGCCACCGCATTTCTATCAATTACGATTTAAATCCCTACTCTTTTTTGGTAACTACCGTGCACGAGTTTGCGCATCTGCTTACCTGGAATGAGCATAAGCGCAAGGCCAAGCCACATGGCACCGAATGGAAAGCCAATTTTAAACGCATGATGCGTCCTTTTTTTGAAAAGGAAGTATTCCCCATGGATATTCAACGGGCCATTGTCCAGTATTTGGAAAACCCTGCTGCGGCTAGTTGCAGTGATTTGCGTTTATCTCGGGCCTTAAAAGCCTATGATGTTAGTCCCGAACATTTATGTTTGTTAGAAGCCCTCCCTATGGGTTCTTTGTTTAAGTGGAAAGATGAACGGGTCTTTAAGAAAGAAGCCAAAATTCGCAAACGTTTCCGTTGTGTGGAGCCCGCTACCGGCAAGGTATATTTGTTTAATGCGCTGGTAGAGGTTGAGGCCTATATTGCTGGATGAAAGCTTAGCCTTTCTTCGGTGAATGTTCCGCTTTCCATTGTTGGCTAAACGATTGTTCGGCCACTTGAGGTAATTCGCGGTGTTTGGCCCAGCTTTTAGTGAAGAATTTTTGGAGCAGTCGGTTTTTGGTTTTTCCGCTAAAGAAATCCATCAGTTTACGGCTCTTCATTCCTTTTTTCCAGAAAAACCATCCCCAATTTTCGATACGGGTGCTTAGGCCTTCATCAACTGCATCGCGGCGGTTAAGTAAAAGCATTTTATGGATATCAATTTTTACGGGGCATACTTCTGTGCATTGCCCACATAAACTAGAGGCATAGCTGAGGTGTTTAAATTCTTCCATGCCGGCTTGGTGCGGCGTAATTACCGAGCCAATGGGTCCGCTATAGGTAGTTTCGTAGCTGTGGCCGCCAATGTTTTTGTAAACCGGGCAAGCGTTTAGGCAGGCACCGCAACGAATGCAGTACAAACCTTGGCGCTGGTCTTTTTGTGCCAAGAGGTTGGTGCGCCCATTGTCGAGTAAAATCACATACATTTCTTCGGGGCCATCGCTTTCGTTCTCTTGGCGTGGGCCACTTAAAATGGTATTGTATACGGTTAAATTTTGTCCGGTGCCGTGGGTAGAAAGCAGGGGCCAAAATAAGTCTAAATCGGCCATGGAGGGAATGAGTTTTTCGATTCCTACAACGGCAATGTGTATTTTCGGGAAGGTGGTGCTCAGTCGGGCGTTCCCTTCGTTTTCTGTTAGGGCAATACTACCGGTATCGGCTAGTAAAAAGTTAGCGCCGGTAATGCCAATATCGGCACTGGTATATTTTTCGCGAAGCAATTCCCGTGCTTTTTGGGTTAATTCTTCTGGCGTAGCGTTAGGCTCGGTGCCAAATTTCTCGTGAAATAAGTCGGCAATGGCTTCTTTGCTTAAGTGCATGGCCGGGGTTACAATGTGGTAAGGCTTTTGGCCCAATAGCTGCACAATGTATTCGCCTAAATCACTTTCTAAGGCCTCCACTTTATGTTTTTCTAGAAATTCGTTCAAATGAATTTCTTCGGTAGCCATCGATTTGGATTTGATAACGGTTTTGGCACCCGATTTTTTAATAATGTTTAAGATTTCTTGCCTGGCTTCTTCGGCGGTATTGGCCCAAAGTACTTTGCCGCCTCTACGTTGAAAATTGCTTTCGAATTCGGGCAAAAGTTTGTCCAAATTCTCCATCACCTTCCATTTAATTACGTGGGCTTTCTTTTTGGAGGCCTCTAGGTTTGCCAAACGGCTTAATCCACGCACTACCGCTGCATCGTATTTACCAATATTGTGGTTAATAATTTGGCGGTGGCTTAAATCGAAGGCCTTTTCGGTGCTCTTCTCTTGAAATAATTGGGCCGTGTTGGACATAAAGCGAATTTAGGAAAAAGCATTCGCAAACGGATATAAAAAAAGCCCCCGAATTTCGGGGGCTTTTTTGTACTGCTCGGATAGCTTATCTATCGGCAGGGAAATCGTTTTTCACGTCTACTACAGGAGCTTTATCGCGGTTAGCAATATCCCATGCGGTAAAGAATACCAAACGGGTACGTTTAGCCAGTATATCAAAGTTGATTTTGCTTACTTCGTCGCTTGGTTTGTGGTAATCTTCGTGTACGCCGTTAAAGTAAAAAATAATCGGAATACCGTGTTTTGCAAAGTTATAGTGATCAGAACGGTAGTAAATACGTTCCGGATCGTTCGGATCGTTGTATTTGTAATCGATGGTTAAACGAGTGTAGGTAGCGTTGGTGTATTCGCTAATTTTATGCAAATCGCTACTTAATTTGTCAGAACCAATGAGGTATACATAATCCGGATTGTCTTTGTGTTTCGGATCAACACGACCAATCATATCGATGTTTAAATTGGTTACCGTTTTCTCTAATGGGAAAATTGGGCTTTCTGAATACCACTCAGAACCTAATAAACCTTTTTCTTCGCCACAAACGGCTAAGAATAAGATGCTACGGCGTGGGCCATGGCCTTCAGCTTTTGCTTTGGTAAAGGCTTGCGCCATTTCCAATACACCCGTAGTTCCAGAACCATCGTCATCGGCACCGTTATTTACTTTATCAGTACCCTCTGTAGTTAAACCAATGTGGTCGTAGTGACCGCTTACTACTACAATTTCGTCTTTTAAATCGGTACCTTCCACTAAGCCCATTACGTTGTCGGCTTTAACGTTGCTTATTTTAGACAGTACGCTAGCTTGCACACCAGTTTTAACGGCTTTAGAAGCTGGTTTGCCCGTGCTAGCAATAGCTGCGGTTAAGCTAGTAATGCTACTTTTAGTTTTGGCCAAAATGGCATCGGCTACAGTTTTAGAAACAGTAATTACCGATGCTTGTACTGGCTGATTTGGTTTATCTAAAATTAAACGTCCAGTTTGTAAATAACTAGCCATGCGTTTTAGATTGCTTTCCAAATCGGGGTTAAAGCTGATAATTAAGGCTGGGCCTTTGCTTTGTAAGTTGCGTAAGCGTTTAGCCGAATTCCAAGAAGAAGCTTTTTCTGTTCCGGTGATGATAGATTTTCCGTTTACAAAAGGTTCTTTTTCAGTAGAATAAAGCACTACTTTGCCTTTAAGATCTAGGCCAGCTAATTCATTGAATTTTTCATCTTCAATGCCGTAGCCTACAAAAACAACTTCGGTAATGCTTTTGGTAAAATCTACTTTAGAGCTAGATGTGTAGAAATCTTTGAAATTTGTAAAGCTTTGTTTGCCCACTTTTAAGGTAGAGTTGCCCGGAGCAATTTCTACCAAAGGTACCTTTTGCAAATAGCTGCCATTTACCGGTGCTATCAAACCAAGGCTTTTAAATTGAGCTGAAATGTATTCGGCTGCTTTCCATGCGCCAGGTTTTCCGGTTTCGCGACCTTCGTACTCATCAGATGCAAGTACCGACAAATGTTTGTAGGCATCTTCTTTCGTAATGTAATTTCCGTATTTAACGGCAATTCTATCCTGAGCTACCGCAGTATTGCCTACCAATAAGGCTGCTGCAAGGATAAAAATGGAACGATTGTGTTTCATGTTTTATTAAATTTAGTTTATTTATTTAGCAAGATATTTTATTTACTCTGTTGGCGTGTCTGCCGCCCTCAAAATCAGTTTGTAAAAAGGCATCGCATATGGCTTGCGCATCGGCTTCAGAAATGAAACGTGCGGGCAAGCACAATACGTTTGCATTGTTGTGGGTGCGGGCCAGTACGGCCAATTCTACGGTCCAGCAAATAGCCGCTCGTATGTCTTGGTGTTTGTTGGCTGCCATGGCTACGCCGTTGGCGCTGCCGCAAATCAAAATGCCCAAGTCGTATTCACCGCTTTCTACAGCTAAGGCAAGGGGGTGTGCAAAATCTGGGTAGTCTACCGAATCGGTGCTATAGGTACCAAAATCTTTGAGTTCGTTTTGGCCTAAGTGTGCCAATAAGATTTTCTTATAGGCAAATCCGGCATGATCGGCTCCGAGAGCAATGCGCATTGGTTTAGTTGACATAACTCAAATGTAAATTTTTCTGCGCTAGCTTTTCGTAAAATTTTGATGATAATTTAAAACACTTAGTTGCTGTAAAATTCAACTTCACTTTTTTTGCGCTTGCGATCTACTTTTGCAGATACCAGAATACTAATCTCGAATAATAAAAATAGCGGGAAACTTACCGTAAGCATGGTAAATATATCGGGCGTAGGTGTTACCAATGCAGCAATAATTAAAATAAGCACCGTGGCATAACTACGATTTTTACGCATAAATTTAGGGGTCATCATGCCTAATTTCGATAAAATATAGATGATGATGGGCAATTCGAAAATTATGCCAGATCCTAGTGTTAGGGTAGCTACGGTAGATAGGTAGGAATCGATACTGATGTTGTTTACAATAATACTGCTAACGGTGTAGTTAGCTAAAAAGTTTATAGAA
>Ga0209107_10000143_pt1 | contig 41587 bp, 77 predicted proteins | sample LakErihyJuly2011_2_FD_187460 | JGI IMG/M metagenome (GOLD analysis project Ga0209107, IMG submission 187460) | Freshwater microbial communities from dead zone in Lake Erie, Canada - CCB hypolimnion July 2011 (SPAdes) (version 2) | ecosystem: Environmental > Aquatic > Freshwater > Lentic >...
AGCAACTGGAGATGCACACTTTGCTAAAGAAGAAGATAGAATTTTAGAAGAAGCGTTACTTATTCTTTCAACATCACCCAAGATTGACAAGGACTCAGACTTTGAGATGTCTCGTAATATAAAAGATATGATGGAAAGATTTAACTATCTGTATCCAGACCGCAGAATTTCTTTTCAGGACTACAACCTTTTCATTCAGTCTAGAGAAGAGATTGAAGCAGACTTTAATAAAGCTGGGATTACTCGTACAGACATATATGAAAACACAATGGAGATTGCAGATAAGATTAAGGAATATGATTTTCATCAAGGCCTAGATCTTTTACCAGTTCCAAAAACAGATGCAGATGATAAGCTTCGTGAAATGGCATATGCTGGATTAGATAAACTTGGATTTGCAGATAATAAAGTTTACACAGATAGAGTTGAAGAAGAGCTTTCTGTAATTGCATCCAAGAGCTTTGCATCTTACTTTTTAGTTATTGCAGACATGATTGATTGGGCAAAGACCAATGACATTCGTGTTGGTCCAGGTCGTGGATCTGCAGCAGGCTCGTTAGTATGTTACTCTTTGGGTATAACAGATGTTGATCCAATCAAATATGACTTGTTGTTTTTTAGATTTATTAATCCAGAACGTAATGACTTCCCAGATATTGATACTGACTTTGAAGATCGACGTCGCAAAGAAGTAAAAGAATACTTAAAGAAAAAGTTTAAGCACGTAGCATCTATTTCAACATACACTTATTTTAAAGACAAGGGTGTAATCCGTGATGCTGCAAGAATTTTTATGGTACCTCTACAAGAGGTTAATCGTGCAATGAAATCAATTGATACCTTTGAAGACTTTATTTCTTCTCCAAATACAAAAGAGTTTAGAGCAAAGTATCCAGAGGTTGTTTGGCTTGCAGATAGATTACGTGGAAGAATTCGTTCAGTTGGAGTCCACGCTGCTGGAGTTGTTGTTGCTAAGGATGACCTTAGAAAATTTGCTCCAGTTGAATCAAGAGAAGATGCACAGGATAAAGTATCTGGAAGAATTCCAGTCGTTGCATACGACATGGATACGGTTGCGGATATAGGTCTTATTAAACTAGATGCACTAGGGCTTAAGACCTTATCTGTAATTTCAGATACACTTAAATCAATTAAGTCTCGAACAGGCAAAGATATAGTTTTGTCTGATATGACTTTAGACGATCCACAAGTTTATAAAATGCTTAGCGAGGGATACACTAAAGGAGTCTTTCAGGCAGAAGCAACTCCATACACAAACCTTCTTATTAAAATGGGAACCGATAAGTTTGAGGACCTAGTTGCATCCAATGCTCTTGTCAGACCAGGAGCTATGAATACAGTTGGTGCTGCATATATCAAGCGTAAGCATGGCAATGAGGCTGTAGATTATACACATGCAATCATGAAGCCGTTTACCGAGAACACATATGGTGTTATTATATATCAAGAGCAAGTTATGCAGGCATGCGTACACTTGGGAGGTATGACTTGGGCAGAGGCTGATAAGGTCCGCAAGATTATTGGAAAGAAAAAAGATGCAAAAGAATTTGACCAGTTCAAAGATAGGTTTGTTACTGGGGCTTCAGAACACATTACTAAGAAAAAGGCAGAAGCACTATGGCATGATTTTGAAGCGCATGCTGGTTATTCTTTTAACCGTTCCCATGCTGTTGCTTACTCTATGCTTAGTTACTATACTGCTTGGCTTAAGTTTTATTATCCACTTGAGTTCATGTTTTCAATTCTTAAAAACGAAAATGATAAAGATGCTAGGACCGAATACCTAATTGAATCCAAGAGACTAGGTCTAAAGGTTTTGCTTCCTCACGTAAATGAGTCTGGTCTTTATTTCTCTCTTCAAAAGGATGCAATTAGATTTGGATTAGCTGAGATTAAGTTTATATCAGATAATATTGCAAACAAGATTATTGACAATAGGCCTTACGATAGTTATAAGAATTTTGTTTCTATTGCATCTGCTAAGGGCAGTGGAATAAATAGTAGGGCCATAAGCTCGTTAAATGCAATTGGCGCAGCAGCATTTAAAGATAATTTAAGAACTGGTAATGAAAAAGATAATTACTATGAGTATCTTGGCATACCAACATTTAATTTAGAAGGCATTCCTCCAAGAGTTAAAGCACAAGCTAGACCTATTGAAGATTTTGATGACCTTGGTTCCTTTGTTATGTTTGGAATGGTAAAGGCAATCAAGCGTGGAACTGGCTGGGCAAGAGTGGAGATTGTAGATGAGACTGGATCAATAGGTCTTTTCCATAATGAGCAAACACAAATTGAAGTTGGTCAGATGTACTTTATTCTTGTTGGAGACAACAGAATTGCCAGGTACATAAAGGTTTCCGATATCGATCCTTCATCAAATGATATGTTTGTTGACTATCTATATCGAAAAGAATATGACCTTGAAGATGATGAGTATATGGTTGTAAACTTTACTCCATATGTAACAAAGGCTGGTAAGACTATGAGCCACATAGTTCTATCAAATAAAAATAAGGAGCTCACAAGAGCTATTGCTTTCCCAACAATGTACAAGATGACACTTGCAAAAATGCGTGAGGGAATGAAGTGTAAGGTTGTTCTATCAAAACTAGATGATGGAACTATGAATGTAAAGGAAATAAAATGAGCGATACAAATATTCAAGATGTTTACGCACAACTAAATATTGCTAAAATTTTAATTGCAGTAATTGAAAGCCTTGGAGAAATTGCCGTACCAGTTGACAAGTTTATAAATGTAAACAATGAAGACAAGGAATTGCAAGTAGATTATAATGAGGCCGACAACACATTTGCATTTAAGCTTAAGCAAAAGGATTAATATAAACGCTTCACAACAATTTGTTTAAATGGTATACTAGTAGAGAGAAGAAAGAATATAAATGACTATTTCATTAGAAGACATAATGGCAAAGCTGGATCCAAAAACACGTGCAAGAGTTCAGTCAGCACAAAATGTGCAGGTACATAAACAATTAACTCCTAGTATAGGATTAAATGTTGCTCTAAAAGGTGGCTTGGGTTATGGCCGCCAAGTCTTAGTATGGGGAAATAAGTCTGCTGGTAAATCTTCTTTCTGCTTACAGATGGTAGCATTGGCTCAACAAGAGGGTAAGACGTGTGCTTGGATTGATGCAGAGGCTTCATACGATCAGCAATGGGCAGAGCAGCTTGGAGTAGATTCATCTTCTCTTATTTATTCTCAAGCTAAAACTGTTAATGATATGGTTGACGTTGGCGTTAAGCTAATGGAAGCTGGCGTTGATGTAATCGTAGTTGATTCTATTTCCGCCCTACTACCAGGAATATATTTTGAAAAAGATGGAAACGAAATGAAAGATTTGCAAGACACCAAGCAAATCGGCGCAGAAGCAAAGGATATGACTCATGCAGTCAAAATGTTAAACTATGCAAACAAAAACACACTACTTGTTCTTATCTCCCAACAAAGAAATCAATTTGGGTCAATGCATGCTTCACACATCCCAACAGGAGGAATGGCAGTTAAATTTTTCTCTAGTACCGTTATCAAGCTCTGGTCTTCAGAAGCTGAAGCTAATGCTATCAAAGCTGGCGTTCAGGTTGGGGACAAAATTATTGAACAGCGTGTCGGGCGACCAGTCAATTGGATTATTGATTACAACAAACTCGGCCCCCCTAACCTTTCAGGACAATACGACTTCTACTATCAAGGAGAATCTCTAGGCGTTGATCGCATCGGCGAGACCTTGGACGTTGCAGAAATGTACGGCCTAATAGAAAAGGGCGGAGCATGGTATACAATTAATGGTGAACGTTTTCAAGGCAGAGCAAAAGCAGTTGCTTACCTAAGAGAAAACCCAGAAGTTTCTGGTAAGCTAATAGGAGAAATAAATGCCAAATCTTAATGAGTTTATTAATAAGCCAGAGGTAATTAAAAAGAAAAGCTTAGAAGTTATAGACGGACTAAAGCCATGCTCAAAATGCGAGAAGGATGCACCAGAATCATTTTGGGATGTAGAGTCCATGACTCTTGAGTGGGAATGCCCAGATGGACATTCAAATAAAGTTGTGGTGGGATAAAATGAGTTATGACTTTAGCAGCGTTGAAAAGATTGTAATAGCCCCACAAATTGTAGTGTATAGAAATATATTTAAACACAGCAAAGAAATAATTGATTTGCTTCAGGATAGCAGAGACACTTCCTTCTTTAATAATTGGAGAGCTTGGTATGAACAAGGATTTAGAAGAGATGCAGATCCTGATTTATTAGAAACAATAAATACTTCAGGCAATAGTAATCTTATTTTAGAAAAAGAATACATAACAGAAATAAATGACTGCATGAAGTTTATTAGAAAAGATTATCTAAATGAGTTTGAACAACATGGAATTTGGCCATCTTTTATAAAAAGCTGGAATGATCTAAAAGAAAAAGACAGAAATTACTGGATTGATTTTTTCAGATATGACGTTAAAGTACAAAGTGTTATTAAGTCGTCTGACTTAACTATGGATTATCATGTAGATGAGATTCCAGTACCTGGAGAGAAAAAAAATTATAGACATGTTGCAACAGTTAATTTTTATTTAAATAATGAATATGATGGAGGGCAAATATGTGTTTATGATTCAATATCAAATAATATATACATGTACAAGCCTATGCCAGGAGATGCTGTAATTATGCCATCAACAGAACCATTTTATCATGGAGTAAAGCCATTTACAAAAGCAGATAGGTATTTTTTAAGAGCGTTTATTGATGCTGAAGTACATAATGAAGTTGAATGGATCTCTAAGTATGAGGTTATTACTGGCAAAGACTCCCTAACCGACGTTGCAACAGAAGAAGATTATGTTAAAAAAGATTTACAAATTATACAGATAAAGTCTGATTCAAATTTAATAGAGGTTAAATAACACAATGTCTGAAAGAGCAGAAGTAAAAAGAGATGGGGCTAAGGCTCAAAAAAATTCTGGAAGAGGGGATTATCAAAAGGGTGACGCACAATGGAACCAGTTCTTGGTAGATTACAAAGAGGCTGGTTCTACATTTACTTTAAATAAAGATGTATGGGCAAAAATATGCACAGACACATTTAAGGTTAATAGAGATATGCACCCAGCATTAAAAATAATTATAGGGAAAGAAAGCAAGGTACGACTTGGTATAATAGAGTGGGCAGTTTTAGAAGAGCTAATAGAATTTTGGGAGAGTAACAATGTACAATCTTGACGTATACGTAGACAAAGTGGGTGAACCATCTGCAAAGATAAGGCCTCTTGAAATGCAGAGAGACTGGATGCACGACTCTACTTACAACTGTGATCCAATCGGGATGGCTAACACATTGGGTTATGGAATTTACTTTGATGAAGACATTTCATTTATTTGGAATGGATCTAGAGGTGAAGGCGCAGTAGGCATCATTGGCTCAGAACATGTTTGGGTTGGAAGAGGAGAGGGCACAGTAAGTTTTGTAACTAACTTAATCTTTAGAACAGATGAAAATACAAGCGTTCTAACTATGCCTATTCCAAATCAATCAATAGAAGGCGCACAAGTTTTAAGTACAATTTTATCTACCTCTCTTTTTACTGGTGTTTTTTCTGTTGTTTGGAAATTAGATACTCCAGACAAAGAATATTTTATACCAGCTGGAACTAACATTGCTTGCATTCTGCCAATTTCATTGGGAGCTATTCAAGATTCTACTGTTAATATTAATAATACAGAGCCTCCTTTTAAAAGAATACAGGACGGCGTAGAGTACATAACTTACTTAAAGGGCCTAAATGCAAAAGGAATCAGACCAAGAATGTATAAAAAGGCTATAGATCATACTGGACAAACAATAGGTAAACATGAGGTTGCTAAGATTAAACTTCATGTCAATTACAAAGAGGATAAAAAATGATAACATCTAAAAAAGAAATATACAAAAATATATTTGTTTACAAAAATCAATTTAAGGATGTTAGCAAAACCTTAGAAATTATTAAGAAATCGGAATATCAAACAAAGGATTTCCATTTAAGTGTGTGGAACCCCTGGGGAGAATTTGGCATGATGGCAAAAGCTAACCTCATGCCAAGCAAAGAGCAATCAGATGACAACTCACAATATTCTTTAGACCAAAAAGAAATCATAGATGAAATAAGAGAAATTTATTTCAGTGTTGCTAAAGATTATATGAAGGCCTGCCATAACTCAGTAGATTGGCCACATTTTGTTGACAACTTTGATTTGGAATCAGAAAGATGGGTATTGGGCTCTATAGATGTATTAAAACATTTTGAAAATCCTGCAAAAAATATTGCAATGCATTATCACACAGATCAAAGCTATGCAAAGCTAGAAGACGACACACACAAATTTGTGTTAACTATTTCTATGTACCTTAATGATGATCACGAAGGGGGTGAAATCTCTTTTGTTCATTATGAAAATGGAGATATGAAAGTAACTACTTTAAGGCCAGAAGCTGGTGACGTAGTTGTATTCCCATCATTTTATCCATACTATCATGGAGTATTACCAATTACAAAAAATGAAAAGTATTTACTTAGAATGTTTTATTTCTGGAAATATGATGGCTCAGAAGAATGGTTGGCAAATCAATCCAAATATGGAAAAGACGTTTGGAAGAAAATGGAAGAAAAGCGTTTAGAGGATTTATATGCTTGGACAAGTGCTCAAGCTTTTTACAATACCAGAAACCAGGTCGAGAACCTTGACAAAAATGTAGTATTTGTGCCAGAAGATTTGCCTTTAGAAAAAATTACTTATATAAATGGGAAGGATTTATAAATGGAAGATAAAAATACTCTACAGTTAATTAGTGATATTACAGAGTTTAATGACTTACATGAATTTATGCATGATGAGCACCTCGATAAGGCTCTAGCTATTGTAGTTAAATTACTGATGAATCCAGATGTGCCTTCTGCCAAAGCGCCACATTTAATTATGGAGCTTCAGGCAATGTCAACTAAGTTTGCAGTACTTGCTTCAGTATATTCAACAATTGCTAAAGACAAGGCGGGGACAGAAAATAATAATAAGAAAAATATTTATTATTCAGTAAAGGAGTCCATAGACAAACTCGTAGATGCACTTAAGTATGTAGTTAGGTATAACTCATAATGATTAAAGACATATTACTTTGTACATTAACAGGTGCTTTACTAGGTGGAATATTTGCGGCTTTTAAATTGCCAGTTCCAGCGCCACCATATTTCCCAGCCGTAATGGGAATTGTTGGAATTTGGCTTGGAGCCGACTTAGTGTTTAGGTTTGTTAATGGCTAGGGATATTGTAAAAAACCTTAAGTTTAAAAAGCACACTGGAAACTTTTTTGACCCAGAAAAGTTTGCACAACTACTAGACGAATCTTATAGAAACACTAAGCGTCCAGATGGAGACACTACAAAGAAGTCATTTAGCCCCAGCTCACTTGGATATGGACACGGAACATGTCCAAGATATTGGTATATGGCATTTACTGGTGCAGTATTCATTGATGATAACGATGCAGTTGCTGTAGCCAACATGGCTCAGGGAACGCAAGCACACGAGAGACTACAAAATCTTATTAAGACTATGCCTGAGTGGAGGTCAGAAGAAGAAGAAATTATTAATGAGTATCCACCAATTCGTGGCTTCATAGACTTGATCATGGAGTATGACGGCGAGACTGTAATTGGAGAAATTAAAACGGCAAAGCAAGAGGTCTGGGATACAAGACAAGCAGAGATGAAGTCTTCTCCAAATCATATGCTACAGCTACTTACATACATGAAATTAAAGAACGCAAAAGAAGGTTTCTTCCTATATGAGAATAAGAATACACAAGAGGTTTTAATTATTCCCATCTCTATGAATGATAAGAATAAGGCTATTATTGAAGATGCATTTCAATGGATGAGAGATGTCTGGGATAATTTTAAAGAAGGAGATATGCCTAAGCGTCCAGAAGGTGCAACTAAGTACAAACTTCCTTGCACATATTGTCCAGTTAAAAAAGAATGTTGGGCAAAAGGATCTAATCCTGGAACAGTAGAGATTGATTTAATGAAGGTTGTAAAATAATGGTATGTCTAAATTCAAAATGCAGTAAGGATTTTATTGCTAAAACACATAACCAAAAGTATTGTTCCGACGAGTGTTGCAGAATTTCAACAAATAAAAGAATCATGGAAAAGTATTATGAGAAGAAAGCAATTAAGAATGGTGCTCCAAGAAAGTGCAAGGGCTGCAGTGGACTACTAAGTAGATACAATGATCAGCCCTACTGTGCACGATGCAATAAATTAAAGCAATCAAAGTATAAAAAAGATTTAATGGGAATTATAGATGACATTAGCTAGCCTAGTGAAAACAAAAGCAAGTAGGGTATTGGGCATAGATGCTTCAACGAACTCAGTTGCTTTCTGTTTAATGGAAGACGACAAGCCTCTTAAATGGGGAAAGATAAATCTTGTTGGCACAGACATTTTTGAAAAAATATACGATGCAAAAGTTAAGATGAGTGTTATGCTAGATGAACTAAAGGCAGATTATATTGCAGTAGAGGGTGCAGTTCTTGTAAGATCTCCTGATGCTGTAATTAAACTATCTTATGTTTATGGGGTCGTTATAGCAGAGCTAATGTCTACAGGAGCTAAAGTAATAACTATATCCCCAACTTCGTGGCAGTCTTATATAGGAAACAAAAATCCAACCAAAGAAGAAAAGCAGGCAGTCCGAATAGCTTATCCAGGTCACGTAGACTCATGGTATAAAAACTATATAAGGAATATGAGAAAACAAAGAACTGCAGACTATTTTAATTTAAAGTATGGACTTGCACTAGATGACTTTGATGTGGCGGACTCATTTGGAATCGCACATTATGCCAATAAAGAGTTGACAAAGCGATGAAGCTATATCAAAATAAAGACTGGCTATACAATAGATATATTATACAAAAAAAGACTATTGTTGAAATAGCCAACGAGTGCCTTGTTTCACATATGACAATACAAAGATATATTGACAAATTTAAATTAAAGGTCAAGCGCTAATTGACATTTTAGTTGACTAGAAGTATAATAATTTAATGACAGAAATAGAGCCTTCCGTACACTTTGATAAGATGAACAAGGTTGTTTCCGAGCTTTTAAAAGGAAGCTCTGCTACCCAAATTGCCACAATAACTGGCATGACAAGAAAAGATGTCTTGGGTTATATAGATGAGTGGAAGGCTGTAGTCCACAACGACACAAATGTTAGAGACCGTGCTAGAGAAGCCCTTATGGGAGCTGATCAGCACTATGACATGCTAATTAAAGAGGCATGGAAAACTGTAGAAGATGCAGACACTCAAGGACAGCTAAATGTAAAGTCGGGTACCCTAAAACTAATTGCAGATATAGAGGCTAAAAGAATTGGAATGTTACAGGCGGTAGGCGTACTTGAAAACAATGAGATGGCATCACAAATATTAGAAAACGAAAGAAAACAAGAGATGCTTGTTGGCATATTAAAAGAAGTCACATCCAACTGCAACCATTGCAAGATAGAAGTTGCCAAACGATTGTCTCAAATAACTGGAATAGTGGAGCCTATTATTATTTCTCAGGAGGCTTCTGATGCTTAAACTAGATGGATCAATTAATTTAGGTAAAGATATATACGTTTATCCTAATTTTATTTCTGAATTAGAAAGACTTGAAATACTGGAAGACATTAGATCTATCCCTGAAGAAAAGTGGGTTGGACATTTTAATGAGGGAAGCCAAGGCGCAGAAACTGCACATGTGCCAATACAAAAATTTATAGCAATAAACAAAAGACTTACAGACATGCTTGATAAAGATGTTTATCTTGGTAGCTCTTTGGCAGCAACAAGAATGAAAATGGGTTGGGTAGGACCTCACCACACAGATAACTTTGATTTCTTAGATGTTATTAAAGCCAGCGAAAAATTAAAAGAGGAAGAACCTTTTGATATTGCAGAGAACAGTGTTGCTGGATTAATAATGTACTTAAATGATTTTGAAGGTGGAGAGATATACTATTCTAATCAAGATGTGACATACTATCCAAAAGCTGGAGACTTAGTGATACACAGCTCACAAGATCACTGTAAGCATCAGGTAAAAGAAGTAAAAAGTGATATAAGATACTCTCATTCAAGTCACCTATTTAATTTAATAAAGGTTCCAAAAGGATTTAAAAATGTCACTTGATTTTTCAGAGTTTATAGAGATATTAGATGGTGATGAGTTTGAAGAAAAACCAGTTGACCTACAGACTTTTGTAACTAGCCCAGACTATCTTGGCTTGCCACCTCTTTCAGAAAATCAATATACTCTGATAGAAAGAAGCTCTCAGATATATAAAGAGTCTACTTTAATAAAGCTATATGGTGAGGAGATGGGCAAAAAACTATTTAAGCAAACCTGTGTTGAAGTTATTGCACAGTTAGGAAAAGGATCTGGAAAAGATTACTCATCTACAATTGCAGTAGCATATATAGTGCATTTGTTGTTATGCCTAAAAGACCCAGCAGCGTATTATGGTAAGCCTCCAAGAGATGCAATTGATATTTTAAATATTGCTATCAACTCTCAGCAAGCAAACAATGTTTTCTTCAAGGGATTTAAAATGAGAATTGAAGTCTCGCCATGGTTTGCTGGAAAGTATACTGACAAGGCATCAGAAATTAAATTTGATAAATCAATTACAGTTCACTCTGGTCACTCAGAAAGAGAAGCATGGGAGGGATACAACGTTCTAGTAGTGATACTTGACGAGATATCAGGCTTTGCAACAGAAAATACCAGTGGACATGATCAAGCAAAAACAGCAGATGCTATATACGATATGTACAGGGCTTCAGTTGATTCTCGTTTTCCAGACGTAGGCAAAGTAATCTTACTGTCTTTCCCACGCTTTAAAAATGATCCGATACAAAAATTTTATGAATCAGTAATAGCGGAAAAACAAACAATTATTAGAACAGAGATATTAAAATTAGATCAAGACCTGCCAGACGGCACAGAAGGAAATGAGTTTGAGGTAGTATGGGAAGAAGATCATATAGTGTCATACGTTTACCCAAGAGTATTTGCACTAAAAAGACCAACATGGGAAGTAAACCCAACAAAAAAAATAACAGACTTTACTGTTGCATTTCATAAAAATCCACCAGACGCATTGAGTAGATTTGCCTGTATGCCATCCGATGCTGTAGATGCATTTTTTAAATCTAGATCAAAAATTGAAAAAGCTTTTAACCAAGCTAGTTTAGCGGTAGACAGCTTTGGAAGATTAGAAGACTGGTTTAAGCCAGAAGCAGATAAAGAATATTTTATACACGTCGACTTAGCTCAAAAGCATGACCATTGTGCAGTTGCTATGGGGCACGTAAATAAATGGGTGGATGTAAAAGTAACAGATACATATTCTCAGCCAGCACCAATAGTAGAAATTGATGCTGTTAGATTTTGGACCCCAACACCAGATAAGTCGGTAGATTTTACAGAGGTTAAAGACTATATATTATCTTTAAGGACTAGAGGGTTTAATATAAAAGTTTGTACTTTTGATAGATGGAATTCCCATGACATGATGCAGCAACTTAAAACATACGGAATTAATACAGAAATTTTGTCGGTGGCAAAAAAGCACTATGACGATATGGCTATGGTTGTTTTAGAAGAAAGACTATCTGGCCCCCACATACCCTTGCTTATAGATGAATTACTTCAGCTTAGAATAATGAGGGACAAGGTGGATCACCCAAGAAAAGGATCTAAGGACTTAGCTGATGCCGTATGCGGTGCTGTGTATAATTCTATTAGCAGGACAAGAATTAAAAGAGATGAAGAGATAAGAATTCATGACTATGAGTCAATGAGCTACGACAACGATTTTGCAAATAATGCAGATGCTGAAGTTGAGTATGTGCAAAATATGATTAGGGCACCAAGAATGCCAGAAAGTTTAGCTAGATCAATAGAAAATATGGAGATAATATGAGCGAATATCAAGAAAGAGCAAAAGAGTGTAAGTGCTGCACAAAACACGTGCCACTTCCAACAATACTAAAGTTATACAATGAAATAGTTTTATGTCCAACAACATATTATAATGTTATTGAATATAAAAGAATATGGGGCTCTTATGGTTCTCGCCCACCTGGTAACATAAGAAAGCATTTTTCTGAGTACGTTCAATCTATTGTTGAAGAAAAAAATAAGGTAGGTGAATAAAAATTAATATAGAAGATCAATTTAGAAAATTTAAAATTTTTGTAAACGATCCATTTAATTGGACTAACGCTAAATTTCAGTTTAATTTTGGAAACTCTTTTAAAGATTTAAATGGACCAAATGAAAGGTTATCTTGGCTACCAGACGGAATAGATTCCCCATATGAAGTTAATTCTATGGGATACAGAAGTGATGAATTTTCAGAAGATAGAGATATTCTTTTTGCAGGATGCTCACAAACGTGGGGAGAAGGAGTTGTCTATGATGGAATTTGGGGTAATATTTTATCTGAATTGTTAGACACTAAGTCTTACAACCTTGGGTCTGGAGGCAAAAGCACACAGTTTATTGTACAGAACACAATAGCATTTTGCAAAAAGTATGGTAATCCTAAAGCTATATTTTGTTTGTTCCCAGAATTTATAAGGATTGAAATGAAGTCTGATGTGTCATTTATGTCTGGAAAAACTGTTCCTTCGGGTAGGTATGGTAGGATAACTTATAGCGTAACACCAAATCTTAATCCAGACAAAACCGCAAAGTATTCTAAGGCTCCTCACTCAGCTGAAGAAATTATTCCTTTAGAATTTATTTTTGCAGTAAACTTAGACTACATTAATATGCTAGAGCTTTATTGTGAATTAAATAACATTAAGTTATTTTGGGGCACGTGGGACAAATTTCAAGATGAATATCTAAACAAAAATATAGATTCACTAGACTTTAAAAATTATGTATATTTAGAGCAAGACAAATGGGAAAAAAGAATACAAGACGGCTATTCAGAAAAATTCCATGACGACAGGATATTATGTATAAATCAATATGATCGTCCATGTAATACACATACAAAATGTCATGAAAACTATAAAGAAAAATATGGCAAAAACTTTGATCTTCCTATGGACTCGGATCCCGCAAATCGTTTATTTGGACACATTGCAGTGCACAAACACGTGCACATTGCAGAAAAATTTGAAAGAGCCTTTAAAAATGCTAGCAATTAAATACTATATATACAAAATAAAAATGAAGTTCCGTAGAAAAAAAGATGATGATAGACCTAGGTTTATTTACTAATGAATTTTTTTCAAAATGATTATAACTGGAAAGAAGCTGATTTTAAAATACAGTCAGGCACAGATTTAATTCATCATACAAAAAATATTGCTTGGTTTCCAGATGGTGATACAAATCCATACATAAATAATAGCAAAGCTTATAGGTCAAAAGAATTTGAAAAGGATGCTGAATTACTTTTTGCTGGCTGCTCAATAACGTATGGCGAAGGAATTGTAGAGCCAGCAATTTGGGGTAATATTATTGCATCAAAATTAAAAATGAATGCCTTTAATATAGGAATTTCTGGGTCATCAGTTCATTTAATTGTAAACAATTTGTTTAATTATTTTAAAGAATTTGGCAATCCTAAAAATTTAATATGTATGTTCCCAGATTTTTTAAGAATGCAAATGTATTCTAATTCTGCCCACATGAGGTCTGACTCAGATAATAATACGGTAAAACATTTAAAGCAAAGCCGAAGCTATCATTTGCTATTAAATCTAAATGATGAATATGCAAAAATATCAAAGCAGCCCCACCTTGCAAGCAAAATTATCCCTAAAGAGCTTGCAATGTCACTATCGATACAACATATTAAATTTTTAGAGATGTATTGTTTAGAAGCAGGAATTAATTTATTATGGGGGACATGGTCAGAAGAAGAAGAGTCCTACATTTTAAAAAACAAATTAGAATTTAAAAATTTTGTGTATTTAAAAAATGATTTGTGGCATAAAATGGCTAAGGATAATAGAAAATCTTTAATACATAAAAACAATAATGAAAGAAATATCTGCGTTCAATCAATAGATCCATGCAAAAATTTAGAAGCATGTCATGAAGACGAGAAAAAAATATACGGTAAAAATTTTGATCTAGCTTTTGACACACACCCAGATAGATTAAACACAAAACATGGTCATGTTGGCGCCCATCAACATATACATTGGGCAGAAGAATTTATTAGTAGAATGGAAACCCTATGAGTATTATATTAGGCATTAATGAGACATCTCATGACGCATCAGTATCTTTAATTAAAGATGGTGAGGTACTGTTTGCTGGTCATGCAGAAAGATATAGCAAGCAAAAAAATGACTGGTACGTAAATGATTCTTTAATTCAGGACGCTTTGTCTTACGGGACACCTGATCATATAGCTTACTATGAGAAGCCTCTTCTAAAAGCCTCTAGGCTATTTATAAGGGGTGGTGCAGGAGACTGGAAGCCAAAGTTTAATATACCAGGAGTACCTAGAAAATCTTTTAGCCACCATTACTCTCATGCATGTGCAGGGTATTACACTAGTTATTTTAATGATGCTGTAATTGTTGTGCTTGATGCAATAGGGGAATACAATACTTCAACTATTTGGGTCGGAGAAGGAGAAAAGATTAAGCTTAAGTATAAGCAAAACTATCCAGTAAGCTTTGGCTTATTTTATTCTGCCTTTACTAAATTGATAGGTCTAATGCCAAATCAAGAAGAATATATCATGATGGGAATGGCAGCTTATGGAGACTGGACAAGATACTACAAAGAGGTAGATAGCTATTTCCCACAATACGATCAACAAAAATATAATTTTCATAAAGGAATATATGATTGGCAAACTATAATTACAGAGCAAGACAGGTTTGATATTGCAGCAGCAGTTCAAATGGTATATGAGCAAAGACTAAATCAATTTATGCGTATGGCAAAGGATCTAACTGGTAAAAATAATTTAGTATTTATGGGAGGATGTGCTCTTAACTCTTCGGCCAATACCTTGCTCTGGAATATTTTTGATATGATTTGGATTATGCCAAACCCAGGAGATGCTGGAAGCTCATTGGGTGCAGCAGCAGCACTATATGGTAAGCATTTAGAATGGAAAGGCCCTTACCTAGGATATGATATGGGGGGCAAGTATCCAGTTCAAGAAATTGTAGACGGCATACTAAAAGACGGCATTGTTGCTGTAGCAACAGGTAGGGCTGAGTATGGCCCAAGAGCACTGGGTAATCGAAGTATCTTGGCTGATCCAAGAGATCCATTAATTAAAGATAAAGTTAACTTGATTAAACAAAGAGAATTATTTAGACCGTTTGCCCCAGTAGTGATGGCAGAGCATGCATCTAAATGGTTTGATATGGATTTTGAAAGTCCATATATGCAATACACAGTAAAGTGTTTGCAACCACACAAGATACCATCTGTTGTGCATGAAGATGGAACATCTAGAGTTCAAACAGTAACAATAAAACAGCATAGAGGTTTATACATGGCTTTAAATAAATTTTATTTACAAACTGGAGTGCCTATATTTTTAAATACTAGTTTAAATATAAAAGGGCAACCCCTTCTAAACGATGAACAAGATGCTATTGACTGGCAGGCTCATTACAAGTATAATATAGTAATGAGTCCCAATAGCTCAGTTGGTTAGAGCCCCGAACTCATAATTCGGTAGTCGTAGGTTCGAGTCCTACTTGGAACACGATGCCTTTGTAGCTCAGTGGATAGAGCAGCAGGTTTCTACCCTGCGTGTCGGAGGTTCGATTCCTTTCAGGGGCACAAAATGTTTATTGAAAAATGCTATACTAGTATAAAAGAAACGGATTATTAAAATGAGTCAAGCAAGCAGTAGTAGCGTATACAAAAGAGACTTGGATGGCTGGGAGAATCTTTTAATCCAAGACATAAAGCTTGCAGGCTACGGTAGTTTTAGTGAAGATATTATTCCAATTGAATATGCTAAAAACGATTTAGGATATCGCAGCCAGCCATTTGAGAATAAAGCTGACATTTTATTTTTAGGTGATTCTTTTACAAGGGGGGACGGGCTCCCAGTAGAAAAAACATATGCACACATGTTATCGAAAAAATTAGATCTTAGCTTTTCTTCTTTGGCTACGGGTGGAGATTCAGTAGCAATACAAATAGCTAAATGTTTTTTCTATTTTAAGAAATATGGACACCCTAAAACTATTGTAGCTCTATTCCCCATGCATAGATTTTCTTACCCTCCAACTGAAGGCGAAATGGAAAATCCTAAAAAAAATGGAGCACAAGCAAAGATTTTTAATTCTCCTGGGGTTTCTGAAAAATATATTTTAACTGCAGATTTATATCAATTTAGTTTGGCAGATTACGCAAAAAAGCCATACACTCCTCAAGAAGTAATATCTAATCAAATTGCTTTTTTTTATGACAGAATGATGTTAGATATGCTAGAGCAATATTGCGAGTCAAATGGTATTAATTTTTACTGGAGCTGCTGGAATCAAGCGTATCAAGAGTCTTTGTATGAACAAATTGAAAATAAGTATCCTGGGTATCATAAAAATTATTGTTGGATTGAAGCAAATACTTGGTACTCTGATGGTGAAATTGTTGCCCCTAAAGATCAGAAGTCGGTTACCTGTCACCTAGATCAAAGCGAGGAGCTTCTTTTTAACATTGCGGCAGATAGGCTTAAAAATAATGGTAGAGGCGCACACAACGGATTTCATTGGCATATACATGCCGCTGAAGACTTTTATAATAAAATTAAAATGGTATAATCTTTATATCGAATGTTTAAAAATAACTAACCCAAGGAGAAAAAAATGGCAGCAGCACAAGGAACAGCAGCAAGACTAGTAGAAGTAGCATTGGCAGAAGTTGGAACTATTGAGGGTCCAAAGGATAATGAAACAAAGTATGGTAAGTTTACAAAATCAAACTTTCAACCATGGTGCGGAAGTTTCTGTATGTGGGTGGCTGATCAGGCTGGCGTAAAGATACCTAATACAGTTTATACTCCAGCAGGAGCACAGGCATTTATTAAAGCGGGCACATGGCAAATGGCAGAAGTAGCAACACCAGAAGTCGGAGATATAGCCTATTTTGATTTCCCATCAGATGGCGTCGATAGAATTTCTCATGTAGGAATTGTTGTTGCTGTTAACACAGATGGTACAGTAGATGTTGTAGAAGGAAATACTTCCGCAGATAAGAAAGGCGATCAAAGAAATGGTGGAGAATGCTGCCTTAAGAATCGTGCTTATAAAAAGAAGAATGGATCAAAGCTTCGCAGAAGCCAGATTGTAGGAATTGTAGGATTTGGAAGACCAGCATTTGGTAAAGCAGCTAAGCCTGCTGCAAAAAAAGCTGCTGCCTCAAAAAGCGGCGGAGGAAAATCAGCGGCAGTAAAGTAATGTTTGAATACTATGTAAAAAAAGTATCAAAGGTTGTAGATGGAGACACTATTGATGTTGACATCGACCTCGGATTTGATATATCTTTTACATCTAGAGTTAGATTAGCTGGAATAGATACTCCAGAATCTAGAACTACAGATAAGATAGAGAAGGCCCTTGGTCTAGAGGCTAAATCTTTTTTAAAAAATGCAATAGACTCTGCTAAATCTGTTGTGATCAAAACAGAAAAGATGGATTCATCAGAAAAGTATGGAAGAATTTTAGGATGGGTATTCTTAGATGGATCTGATAAATCTATTAACGAAGAAATGATTACTGCTGGACATGCTTGGGGATACCTTGGAGATACTAAGGTTAAAGATTTTAATGCGCTTGCAAAAGCTAGAGCATCTTACAATGGAAAGTATAAAAAATGATTATTCAAATTATAGGCCTACCAGGCTCTGGCAAAACAGAACTTGCAAAGGCTTTAAAAGAACGCATAAATGCTATCCATCTTAACGCAGATGAAGTACGTGCAACAGTAAGCTCTGACCTAGGATTCACACCAGAAGACAGATTAGAGCAAGCAAGACGCATGGGAGAGATGGCAAGACTAATCTCTAAGCAGGGCGTTGCTCCAGTCATTGTTGATTTTGTTTGCCCAACAGAACTAACTCGTGTAGCATTTGGCAAGCCAGACATTCTTATTTTCATGGATACTATTGAAGAAGGTAGATTTGAAGATACTAATAAAATGTTTGAGCGCCCTGAAATTTTTGATGCAACATTTGAAGACCACCGACTAGATGCCGAACAAAAGGCAACAGTAATCATTAAGTATTTTAATATACATGATTGGTCTGCACCGACAACATTAATGCTGGGTAGGTATCAGCCTTGGCACGAAGGACATCATGCTCTCTATAAAGAGGCGGGCAAAAGAACAGATCAAGTCCTTCTTGGTGTACGCAATACATATAATACAAGTGAAAAAGATCCGCTTAAGTTTGATCAGGTAAAAGAATATATTGCCAAGGATGAGTTTATGGATGGAGCATTAGTATTAAGACTACCTAACATTACCAACATTGTATATGGTCGTGATGTAGGATACAAGATTGAGCAAGTAGATTTGGGGGCAGACATTCATGCTATTTCGGCTACTCAAAAACGTAAAGAAATGGGTATCTAAAGTTTGGAATTTGATTACTAGACCTAACAATATGGAGTGGCCATCATGAATGTATCTAAACAAAGATCAGCACTAAAGGCTATTACATGGCGCATAATTGGAACAGCAGATACATTTGTTATATCTTGGGCAATAACCAAAGAGCCAATTACGGCTGGAGCCATTGCAAGCTTTGAGGTATTTACAAAGACAATCCTTTATTACTTCCATGAGCGTGGATGGAACAAAATTAAATGGGGAAGAATAAACCTTTAGCGGCTTTGTACAGTTCTACATCCATATAGTTAATTGATTTTATTATTTCAATTTCTTCCTCAGTCAAAGATTCGCATAACTCTTTAACCCCAGGAGTTTTAAAGTCTAAAGTGTCTTCTTTTTCTAAATAAGATACAAAAGGCATAGAAATATCAGAAGCAATCTTTTTCTTTATTGTATTATAATTTTTTATATTTATGTCTTTAGAATCAATAACAAGATCAACTCTTTTTAGCCGAGAAAGAATTAGATCTTTATCAAAATCTACCTTACTTTTAAATTGAACTATATTGTTTTCCCATGTAATAAATCCTTTAGACTGTATATTGTCATGCATAGCCATTTGATTAAAAAGATCATTTTTATCTTTTATTCCACCATGGTGCATAATGTAGCTCACTGCAACCTCTACGGGATCCCGTAAAGAACAAATTAAATAGGTTTCATCAGATATTAAGTTGTGCCAACCATGATGTGTCCAGTCTTCTAAATCTGTTTCTGGCCACAAGTATCTTGTGTTAGTATCGTTTGATAATTTTATAAGCTCAGACAATACGTATGTTCTAAAAAATCTACCAGAAGTTTTGCCTAGATGCAAATAATAAAAATCTTTCATATAATATATTATAGCATTGTGATTGACAATGTGGCATAAGTATAGTATATTTATATAATGCCTATTTATGAATATAAATGCTCATATGATGAATCACACCCACTAATGTCAATCAATAGATCTATTACAGATGTTGATCCAGGGTATACATGTGTAGAATGTGAATCAGATATGATGAGGCACTTTACCCCCTTTGGAATTCAATTTAAAGGTAATGGCTTTTATAAGACAGATAACCCAAAATGATAAATAATAGCCCACCAATTATAAAAAATATTAAAAGACTTTTTGTAAATGAACTACTAGAGTTTCCAAAAGGGGCTCCCCACTTTCATATAGATTCAGATATAGTTGAGATAGATTATAGTCTTAATAGTCTAGGATACAGAAGCAAAGAGTTTGATGGGAATTCAGATATGTTATTCCTTGGATGTTCTCAAACTTATGGACAAGGAATACCACAAGAAGATACCTGGACTGATATTTTATCTAAAAAAATGAATTTAACATCGTCTAGTTTGTCTGCACGTGGAGACTCTATAATAGGCCAAATTACAAAAGCTTTTTATTACTTTCAAAAATTTGGCAATCCAAAAATTATAGTAGCACTATTTCCAGATTTTAGAATGATGACTCCATATACAGAAGGAAGGATGGAGGCTTTAAATAAATTTAAAAGACATAAATTTGAAGAGTATGACTATATGCCATTGGTTGAATACTCAGAAATATCTGGCACCTTTGCTAAATATTCAAAAGCTCCACACGATCCTCAAGAAATATTTACAGAAGAGTTTATATTTTTTTATGACAATATTTTTATTGATATGCTAAGGCAGTATTGTCATTCAAATGGCATAAAGTTTTTTTGGAGCAACTGGGATCCTAAGTACCAAGGATATCTGTACAATGAAATTAATAAGTTTTACCCAGAACACTTAGAAGGCTATTGCCACATAGAAGCTTTTACATGGAATACAGACACTGGTGACACTGACAATTATGGAGAATTTAATGCATTAGACTGCCATCCAGATCATGATAGAGATAACAAATTATTTTATCGTGGGGCAGATAGAAAAGATGGACACACACCCCATTGGGGTACACATAAGCATCTTCATATAGCAGAAGATTTTTACAACTTTATTAAAGACAAACTATAGTTTAAACCAACATTCTGCTATACTTACTATGTAAACATGTTGTTTACTTAGGGGTCATAGTTGAAAAGGAATAAATTATTTAGAATAACAGCGTCCATAATGCTTGCATTTGGATGGCTTTTTATGTCTCCCGCCTATTCCGATGACCCCCTAAGCTTGGCAGCTCAAGAAATTCAAGAGCTAAATAATAGCATTGACGACCTTGGCTACAAGGATGAATTTATATCACTAATTGAAGAAGCAGAAGATAAGTATACCCTTGCCGTATCTGCAAAAGAAACCCAGACCCAATCTTCTACCTCATACGACAACTCTCTTGTCTTAAAAGCCACGGCAGGGGAACAAAAAGCATCAGCCCAAACAGCCGTAGATGGACAAACAGCAGTAGTTGCAACTGCCCTAACTAATAAAAATAATGCACAGGATGCTCTTGATGTGGCCAACATAAACCTTTCAACCCAGTCTGGCTCAATAACTGATATCACAACAGAAGATTTTAATAATAATAGTATAAATAATGGTAGACAAAATTGGCCAGCAGGTGCTCTTAGTATATTTATAGTTGGATCAATAGACTCAAATGGAAACTCTGTGGGCACTGAGGTTGCAATAACTTCAACAAATAATGGTGGATATTTTTATGGAAGCGACCAGGTTCCAAGTAATGATTATACAAACCCACCAGCGTTGCATCTTCAAGCCCCAAGTCAAACACTTGCTTTTCGTGTTGCCAATTGGAGTGAGGGAGCAGTTACTCAGGTTAAATTTTCCGTTTATGCAAAAAATGGAGATGCCACTGCTATGGTCAGGCATACAGATGGAACAACATATAATTTTACAATTCAAAACAATGTTAATTCAAACTATCCAGGATATGTTCATCAAGAGGTTTTAGATGCTCTTCCTGGTAAACAAATCCATGAGATATATTTTTGGGCAGACAACAGTGACTGGTACATTATTGATAATGTAATTATAAAAACTATTATAGGTAGTGGTCCAAGCCAAGAGTCAAGTGATGCAGTTGCCTCAGCGCAGGCTGTATACAATGACAAACTAAATGTTTATAACCAAGCAGTATCAACACTTAATGGTTACAATCAAACACTAACTAATAAAACAAATGAATATAACAACGCAGTTTTAAATGTTGCAACGGCATTGCAAAATAAAAATAATGCTATCAGCGCATACAATCAAGCAATCAGTAATGTTAACAGCGCAATTGATAACGCATGGCGTTACTATGACGAACAATCACAAAGAGAAATTCAATCTGCCATTGCTCAAGCAGCAGCGAATGCTGCAGCCAATCAGCCTACCCCAGAGCCAAGTCCTGAACCAACTGCTGAAGAGCCACCTACTCCTGAGCCAAGTCCAGAGCCAACACCAGAAGAGCCTCCTACACCAGAACCAAGCCCTGAACCTACAGCAGAAGAGCCCCCTACCCCAGAGCCTTCTCCAGAGCCTTCTCCAGAGCCTACGGTGGACCCTACAGACCAGCCTACACCTGAACCTACCCCAGAGGAACCACCAACTCCTGAACCTACCCCAGAACCAACTGAAGAGCCTGCTCCTGAACCATCTCCAGAACCTGGACCAGATCCAAAGCCAGAAGAGAACCCTTGGAATGAACCAGATGTAGAAATTACTGATGAAGTATTAGCAGCACTTGTTCCTGAAAAAGGAACGGGAACAGAAGAAGATCTATCTAATGTTATTGCTAACCTCACAAGCAAGGATAACAAATTAGTTACTCTTTCTGCTGAACAGATTACAGCAGTTAGTCAAACCCTTAGAGCGTTGACACAAGAAGCAAAGCAAGAAGTAGCAAGTGATCTTGGTATTAAGCCTTCAGAGGTTGCACAGATTGCTGAGCAGATGAAGTCTAACCCAGCACTTGCTGAAGCATTTGTTGAGTTCTCAGATAGAGAGGCGGAGGCAGGAGAAACACCAATGCCATTTACATTAGCAGATGCAGTAACAGAAGTACAAACAGAAGCATTTTTAGCAGACCCACTTGGAGCAGTATTTGCGGTGGACCCATTAGAACTGCTATCTAATTTCTCTGAGTTAGGTATGGATATGACAGATGATCAGAGAGAAAAAGCGCAAGAAGTAGTTGTCCCAGTGATCATTGTGTCACAAATTGCAGGGGCAATGATAAGGAGGAACAAATGAAAATAATCAATAAAGCAATTAGTCTTGTATTAAAGGCACTAAAGGGATTAATTAAATGGTTTAAAGACGCAGGAATGGAATTAATTGCACAGGCATTCACCCTCCTTGGCTTCTTTATCGCATGGCTAACTTTGACGGGATCAGCAAGAGACATTGTTGGAATTGCAGTACTTGCAGTAACAATAGTCTGGCTAATTACAATCCCATTGAGAAAGGATAAATAATGGCAAAAGCATATGTAGAAGAGACAGAGCAGGTGGGTTCAGGAGCAATTGCAAACATCAATAATATTCTAGCTAGAATTATTGCTGTATTTGCAGCCTCTGGATTATCTGTAATTGGAGCAGGAGCAATTGTAGGAATTGAAACCTACAAAGCAGTTATATTGGCTGGAACTTTAGGAGTTGCTACGGTAGTTGAAAAACTTGCTCGTGGATTCTTAGATGATGGTAAATTAACGGTAACGGAAATCAATGCAGCATTTACAGCAGTAGATAAAAAAGCACCTAAATAACCTTAAAAGTGATATAATAGAGTATGAACACTTACAAAGTTAAAATGGATGTAGAGTTAGAGGTTACTGCCTTTAATGAAACTGATGCCAGAGACTACGTAGGGGATATATTCAATATAGACGATGAAATTAAAAAGGTCAGTATAGTCAAAATAACAGAAAAAAAATAAATAAAATCGTTGACAGAGCCGTAGTTTTTACTGTATAATAATACATAGAAGCTACGGTTTCTGCTTTGGCCCATAGCTCAGCAGGCAGAGCGGGAAGCTGTTAACTTCTAGGTCCTAGGTTCGAATCCTAGTGGGCCAGCAAAGCAATCTAGGCGGACTTACTAGATAGGGAAAAAATGCTTAACCTTACACTTAAAGGTGTAGAAGTCTTTATACAGAGATCTAAAAACAAAAGTCAAGAATCATATTGGGATAATTATGATTTATTAATTTGGAAAGAAACCCCAGGCGGCTTTACTAATATAAAAGGGATGTTCCGAAAAAATCAGTGGGGCGTTACAGAAAGAATTGCTGCTAACGAACAAGGAATTTGGAAGCTGCCGATAAAATATGTCAAACATTTTAAATGAGTTAGGCGTAGACAAAGACGACTTAGATTGGTTTCACCTTGGCATTTGCAGGGGAATGGATACAAATTTATTTTACGACAAGTATGAAGCAGATGTTAACATAGCAAAAAGTATTGATGAGGCTTGTTTTAGTTGTCCAGTATCAAAGATGTGTTATCAGGCGGGCGTGGAAAATGATGAGCAAGGAGTATGGGGAGGAATCTATTTAAATTCTGGATCCATTGATAAGACAAGAAATCTACACAAAACACCAGAAGTTTGGAAAAAGATTAGGGCTAAAAATGGAATTCATAAATAAAGATAAAGACCATTTTAAGTATGGTGTTAATGAGTGGACAGGTGAACCAAATAAGCCTGTTTTTTATACACCAGAAATGGCAAAAAGAATCAGGGAAATTAAAAAGCCTGATACAAGTTTACAGATGGACATAGCAAGGTATCCAGAGTTTTTAGCAATAAGACTATATGAAGACAATTTTTTGAAATACGAAGGTATTAAAAAAGAAATGGTAATTGATTACGTTGGAAAAGTTAAAAAGTTAATCGAGTCTTACGGAGTAAGATGCGAGCTAGAGGGGGTACCAAGTGCGAGAATATTACGAAGTAATTAAGATCGTTTTTATTCATGCTGAAAGACTATATGGGTCAATCGAGAGCTTGGGCATATATGCGTCAAAAGTTAAATACCAAAAAGATGGTATTGAAATAGAAGAAGTGCTAGAAAATGATGAGTTCACAATAATGGATGAGATTGTTTTTGAACACGTAGAGGGATCTAATTAATGGAAAAAATATTATGTTACTGTTGTAACAAGACCAAGAACAAGCTAAATGTAAGAAAATCAATTTTAATTCCAATTAACTTGTTAATGTGTGAAACATGCATAACATCTAAATTTGAGCCTAGATGGGTAGTAATTTTAGCGGGCAGGCAACTAGGATCAGACTCGGTTAAGGAATTTATTATTAAAAAGAGATACTGCGGAAATGATATAGCAGCCTCAGAATTGCTTGTATAATTAAGTATTAACACTCATATTAAGGTATAATTAAACTATTATGAGTATAGACGCCAATTCTGTTATTATTGTTATTGCAGCCTCAATCTTGAGCGGCATTGGCACAGCGCTGGTTAACGGAATAAAAGAGTCTAAAAGAGAAAAAATTAGACAATCTGAGCGTGAGCAAGACTTGCTTAAAATGGATTTAAAAGATCTTGAAATTAAGCTGTATAAATTAGAAAAAGATTTGGCTGAATGGCGAGATAAATACTACGAGGCCCTGCAAGAGCTTATTGAAGTTAAGGCTGAGCTTGAAGACACTTTAATTAAATTAACTCATATTGCAATGCACGAGTAGACTTTCGAATTTATATTTAGTATACTGGGATTATGACCTGTATAGTAGCAATTGCCCAAAACGGAATAGTCTATATGGGCTCCGACCATGCCGCCTCAGATGATAAAACGGGATGGATTCTGTCCAGAAAAGAACCCAAGGTATTCAAAAATGGTCAATATGGAATTGCATTTACAGACTCATTTCGTATGGGACAAATCCTTCAATACATGTGGACCCCTCCAAAATACACACCAACTAAAACTAACTCAGGCTTAGACAAGTTTATGAGAACTAAATTTGTTGATTCTGTTAAGACTACATTTAAAGATCATGGCTATGGAAGTATAGGATCACCGTCAGAGGAAGATACGGGCGGAATTTTTATTGTTGGAATATGCGGAAGACTTTTTACCGTAGATGAAGACTTCCATGTTGGAGAAAACATAGTTAACTATATGGCGGAAGGCAGTGGCGGAATGATAGCACTAGGCGCATTGCATGCAACAAAGAAACAGCAAAACCCAAAGCTACGCTTAAAAGCGGCATTAGAAGCAGCAACTGAGTTTAACATGAGCGTGGCTGCCCCCTATACATACATCCAAGTTTAGGGTATAATTGTAGTATGAAGTCTATTGTTATTATTGTAGCCCTCTTTGCGGCATTCAAGATATATGGCTCTGTCAAAAATTTTTTTATTAAATACGAAGTACTTGTTTTTACAAAAGAAGACATTCAAGAGGCTAGAGAAGAACAAAATGCACCAGCAGGCGCTCTTCAATTACGTCCTGACAATTACAATAGCTCTATTGATTTAAGAGGTACCCCAACTCATTTATGTCCGTGTGGATCAAACATTTGGAACATTAAGGCTATTTTTGAAGATTTTGAAATTGCTACATATTTTTTAGACATGGAATGTGTTAGTTGTGGTAGCGTTGCAACAGCGCCAACCCCCGTAGACAGAAGGGCAATGGAATGAGAAAATCAGAAAGACTTAGACTGCTAGAAATGCAGGTAGTTAGACTTGAAATGATGGTAGAACTTTATTCTCAAAGTATAACTAATCTATTAGAATCTCAGGGCCTACAATCACCAACCCAGCTAGACGCTGGTAAGTGGTATAAGGCTAAATTAGATACACTAGACAATTAATAACCTATTGACAATCCGTCAATATTTAGTAGAATGGTTACTATGAATAAAAAAATAATCTCGGCTTTAATAGCATTAACACTTGTTTTACCTACAACTGCTCACGCAGCAATAAAGAATCAGACAGTTGATTCACAAGCAACTTTAGCAATCATTGATACAGCAGTGGACACATCTATTCCAGAATTTGCGGGAAAGATTGTTTACGAAGTATGTATTATTCAATGGTCTACATGCCCAAATGGAAAAACATTCATGGAGGGCCCAGGATCTGCTGGAATGCCATTAAACTTTATGAAAATTAATGGCTTTAATCACGGTACACAGATGGTGTCATCTGCTCTTCAAACTAATCCCAACATGAATGTAGTGTTTATTAGAATAGTTGGAAACACTGCTAATGGAACAAGACAGCTAGTAGATGACAAAACCATCAATGCTGCATTGCAATGGGTATATGACAATAGAACAAAGTTTAATATTCAAGCTTTATCTATGTCACAGGGTACACATACATTGTTAAGTGGACCAAATTATTGTTTAAATACACCAAACACTACATCTCTTGTAGTTTTACTAAAAAATGCTGGCGTACCTTCATTTTTCCCTGTTGGAAATGTAAAAGATTATAAGCGAATTGATTGGCCTGCATGCATACCAGATTCAATTGCAATTTCAGCAACCATGCCTGGAGACTCAATAGCAACATATGCGAATTTCGATCCGAACCTAACAGACTTTTTTGCTTTAGGATCTTTAAGAGTTAAGGTTCCAGGAAATTCTGAAATTAATGCAGCTGGTACATCTGTTGCCGCACAGGTAGCAGCAGCAACATGGGTTGGAGTAAAAACAAAAACCCCTTCTCTGTCATATCAAGCAGCCTATGATTTACTATCATCTAAATCAACAGTAGTTAGAGGTAGGGGAGCATTTGGTAAGGTTCTTGATACATGGGCTTTGTTAAATGGCTGATAGACTTACCGTTCTTGAAGAAATAATTAAAGAGATTGGTGAAGAGTTATATCAAAAATGGTATAACGCTCTTGCAATTGAAGATAGAACAGAAGACGCTTCAAAGGCAATGGCTACAAATGCTGGAGAAACTGCAATGTGGGTTATTCAAACATTTATGAGTAAGTTCAATGCAGCAGCGGAGGAATTAAAACCTGATGATAGTAACGGATGAAAGCTTTAATGAAGTTATAAAGTCTAATGGTTTGGTTCTTATGGATTTCTGGGCGGAATGGTGTGGCCCCTGCAAAAGGGTCTCACCAATCCTAGATGAAATATCAAAAGAGCATGGAATACTCGTCGGTAAGTTAAATATTGATGATAATCCTTTAAAGACATTAGAATTCTCAGTATCCTCTATACCAACTATGGTACTATTTGAAGATGGTGTTGTTGTTAAGACAATTATCGGGGCAAAGCCAAAGCACAAGATGCTTGAGGAGTTGTCAGAATGGTTCTAGAATTTGATTCAGAGGATGCTGATCACTTAGAGTTTGAAATATGGCTCAAGAATGGTTATGATCGTGGCTGGATATCAGATGTATTTTGTGATACACATGATGGACCACCAATGTCGGATGAAGAATCGCAAGAATGGGAAGATGGCGGAGACCCATGTTCGTTTCATGTAAAGATACATGAATTACATTAACTTTCTGTGATCGAGTAAGACACAGAAGAAACAAGGAGAATAAAATAAATGAACTCATTTAAGAAAATCGCACTAGCCATGGTTGCAGCCATGACTTTGGGCACAATCGTAGCAACACCTGCAAGTGCTGCTGTAATGACAGTCGCTGTATCATTGGATACTGTAGCAAACACTACAGCATCTGCAATTGCTACACCAGCTTCATTGCCAGTACCAGCAGACAACACAGTTGATGCTGCAGATGCACTAAAGTTTATTGCAACAGTAGATGTTGGAACAAGCGTTTCGGTAGTAGCAACAAACGCAACAATTGTTTCTGCTTTGCACACAACCGCTGCACCAGTAGGGGCAACATCAGGATCTTCATCTTTGACAGTTGCAACTGGTACAGGAACAACCGCAACGTTTTATGTATATACTAAAACGACAGCAATTGGTACAGTTGTAATTACCAATGGCGGAACACAGCTTACATACTATGTACAGGGAACTGCTGGAAAAATTAATACTCTTACAGTATCTGCTCCTGCTTCTGGTGCCGCTGGTACAAAGCAAGATATCACAGTAACCGCAACAGATACATTTGGAAACAAAGTATCAGCTAAGTCAATTACTGCAACAATATTTGCTGCTACAGCAACAGTAGACACAGCAACAGTAACAACTGGTGCTACACTTTCAGATTTTGGAGTTGCAAAGTTTGTTGCAACACTTCCAGCAACTGGAACACGTTCACTAATCACATTCAGCCCAACAACTGCTGGAGATGCAACAACTGCAGATGTAGTTGGTTTACCTGCTCGTGCACTTGCACCGTTTGCAGAAATAACAGTTCGTGATCTTGTATCAGAACTTACTGCTGCTAAGGCTGCTACAGATGCAGCACTTGCTGCTAAAGCTGCTTCAGATGCTGCAGTCGTAAAGGCTGCTTCAGATGCTGTTACTGCTAAGGCTGCTTCAGATGCCGCTCTTGCAGCAGAGAAAGCTGCTTCAGCAAAGGCACTTGCAGATGCAAAGGTTGCTGCTGATAAGGCTGCTGCAGATGCAAAGGTTGCTGCTGATAAGGTTGTCCTTGATAAGGACGCAACTATTGCTAAGCTAACAGCAGATAATGCTGTTGCACTTAAGTCAATTAAAGATGCCTTCAATGCACTTGCAAAGAAGTGGAATGCAAAGAATCCAAAGGCTAAGGTTACCTTAGTTAAGTAATTCTTTAAATTAAAGGGGCAGGGCTTTAGGGTCTTGCCCCTTTTCTATATAAATGATAGAATAGGCTTATGGATAAGCTTGTAGAATACTTAGATGAAAGTTATAGAAAAAAAATTGCGGATCAAATAAGATATTTAGAATTGCCTCCAGATTGGAAGCCGTATGAAGTTATACGATATATAGTAAGGATAATAGAAAAAAACAATGGGTAAACACCACGATAAAATTAAAAAAGCATTAGAGCAAAGAATTGCATCAACACCAGGCGGGGCAGGATTTAAAAAGCCTGGGTCAATGAATAAAAAGAAGACAGGATACCGTGGCCAAATAGCCAAAGGGCCTAAATAGTGTTTGGTGAATTGTGTGAAATGGCGGGATGTGCTAATAAATCTACTAGAATAGCCGCTAAGCCTGAAGGCAGAATCATAGACATATGTGATGAGTGCTGGCATATACATTACAGATCCTAATCAACTAAATGCTATAATAGAGGGATGAGCGGAATACTAGTCCCGCTTAAATAAATAACCTATAGGAGTAATAAAATGTCAGACGGAAAAGATTTAAACGGATTTAACGAATTACAAGCAGGAGCCTCAAACAGCTTGGATTTAAATCCAACAGGACAGGCACCAGCATCAGCTTTCCCAGCAACAGATAAGTCAACACAAGACGGTTCTGGTCTAGGCAACGGCGGTAAGTAATTATGTGTATTGAATGCGGATGTGAATCAGTAGGTAGCGAATCTGGAATTATTCCAGTAATTGTTACTGATGTTTCAAGAGATGGTGAAGCAGGGCTTACATTAAGCATGACTTCAACACCAGAGCAGACAAGACAATTCATCAATGAGTAATTTTACAAAAGATGATGGAACTGGAATGACTCCACCGCCAGCAGCAGGATCTGCTTCTGGGGCGGTAACAAGTCGTGAGGCAACAAGAAAATATCCAAAGCAAGGCATTAAGCCAAGAATGAAGATAGATATTAATAGTCACGGAATACGTAGAGAAACTTCCTTAGACCCAAAGCCTAAGAAGACAAGACCAAAGAAGGTCTAATTACATATTAGATATGGCCCCGTAACTGGGGCTATATTTATTTAAGGATAACCATGTGCAAGGAATGCGGGAACTGTTCAAAAGAACATTCAAGAACTGTAGATGATGCAGTTGATGAAGTCCTTGACTCTTCAATTTAATCAAATGTTATCCCATAGTTAACCAAAATAGATTAATATTAATATATTGTTAAGATATAATTAAGATAGGCGGATCAAACTAAGGAGATTATATGAGAAGAAAGTATATTACAATCAGTTTTACGCTAGCATTAATTGCTAGCTTTTTTTATTCTACGCCCGCTAATGCTACAGACATTATAGGGTCAGGCTCTTCGTTTGCTGCTAATTTTATAGATAGGTGTAGAGTAGATTTTGTTAAATCTACGGGAGATTCTGTTGTATATAGTGCATCGGGATCGGGAGCAGGAAAGAATATGTTTACAAACGGAATAACAGACTTTGCTATGTCAGATGTTCCATATTCTGGGTCAGAACAAAAACCTTCAAAAGAATTTGCATACGTCCCGTTAGTAGCAGGCCCAATTGGAATTGTATATAAACTTGATGGATATAAGATTACAATTAAGATGAGTAAAGATACGCTGTCTAAAGTTTTTGCTGGGCAGATAACAATGTGGAATGACCCACAAATATTAAAGGAAAACCTTATATCGGGGAAAATGCCAAGGATTCCAGCAACAAAAATTAGAGTTGTATACCGTATAGACGGGTCTGGAACTTCAGAAGTTTTTACTTCATACCTTAATGCTATAGCTCCAGCTATATGGAATAAAATAGGCAATAAAAATTTTGCAACGGCATTCCCTGGGGATATAAATAAATTTTATATGAATAGTGCTTCTGGCTCGCACGGAATTGCAATGGTGCAAGGAAATACAAATGGATCTATTGGTTATAATGAAATATCTTATGCAAGAGGTCTTAAAACAATCTCTGTTGAAAACGAGGCTGGAAAATTTATGCAGCCAACCGTATCGGCGGCGTCGGTATTTCTTGGAGACTTTGTTCCAGATAAAAACGGGGTAGTTAAAATAAACTATAAAAATCCCAACAAGCTATCTTATAACATATCTACCTTTACCTACGGCATAGCATATAAAGAAAAGAATTCTAAAAACGACACAGTAAATAAATTCTTTAATTTTATGTTAGACACATGTGGCAAGAAGGCAGAAGATATTGGATATTCTCCAATAAGGGGATCAATGCTTAAGTTTGCTAAAGATAGGGTTAAAGAAATAAGCTCCAAGTAATCAATTAGATTAGTTATACCCTGCAGCTATGCGGGGTATTTCTATTGACTCTCCCATATAAATATTATATAATTAAACAATGAAAGAACCTAAGATTATGAAAATGGATTGGCGTTCATTGGGTTATTGGCCCGTATATAAAGATGGAAAACTTACATGGGAAAAGGATCCAGATAAAAATGTTAATTGAGTTTGTAGAAAGATACCTTATGCGTCCTAAACGCCTTAGAATGGCTATACAGGCGGTTGTAAGAGATAATGATGAACTACTACGCACCATTAAAGAGTACGAAGAAGATGATACCCCAACCAATCTAACATGGTCAGAAGGTGATAGATGGTACGGGTGGACATTTAATAGATCAAACAGTAGATATTACTTTGATGATATCGGTAACGAATCATTAATGGGGTTATGGGAAGATCAATGGGCAAGAGAGGCTGATGAAAATGGCAGATCCAAATCAAACACCAGCCAGGGGTAGTTGGGTATGCCCGTGCTCTGGATGCTCAAAAGCTGTGGCCTTTGAGAGAGAGAATTTGGTAGAATTAATACTACTACATAAGGCGGAGTATCTTGTTTATAGGGGCTCATCATTTGATGCAGAAGGCAATCTTCTCTGGGCCAAGGACGATGCGTCTGCTTATGCAGAAGGAATAGATTATGTAGTTAAACTGATCGAAGATAGAAAGCCAAAACCAAAAAAGAAAGGTTAAACATATGCCATTACATAATCAATTACTCGTAAATGGGTACACAAATAGTGCAATCAAAAGTGAAACGGCGGCGGTAGAGTGGATGCAGTCATTAGTTGATTCCATCAACATGAAGACAATACAGGGACCATATGCCTCATACGTAACAAAGGACGGGAATAGAGGATTAACATGTGTAGTTATGATAGAAACATCACACATAGCTCTACACGTCTGGGATGAGCCATTTCCAGCAGAGATACAATTTGATCTATATACTTGCGGAGAGCTACCAGAGGAACAGATTTTAAGAAAGCTAGAAGATGAACTAGGTCTAACTGATTATAGTTATATGGTATTAGAGAGAGAAACAGGATTCAATGTTCTCAAACAAAGTCGTGGAGGAAACTCTTCAACTATAGATACATTGTTTGAAGCACAGATAGACTTTGAATGACCATAACGGTTAACGCCTATTGTATTTTATGCCAGAAGAACGTGGTGGGTAAGCTAAATGAGATAGTAGTCCTTGAGTCAGGCAAATGGCTTCATATAGGGGAATGCCCTGATTGTTGCTATCAAATCAAAAGGATCATGAAAACAAAAAATGATATAATAGACGTATGAGCGAAAAAACAGGATATAAACCAACATCAGGAATGCAGTCTGCAGCCCGTAGAGCAATTAGGCTTAAAGAGCAGGGCAAAGCAAAAGGTGCAGGAACTGCAGTTGGATGGACAAGAGCGGGACAACTAGCAAGAGGCGAAACACTAAGCCTATCTACCGTAAAAAGAATGTACTCTTTTTTCTCACGTCATGAAGTAGACAAGCAAGGTAAAGATTGGGATAACGCTGAGAACCCGTCAAACGGTAAAATTATGTGGTTGGCATGGGGCGGAGACGCAGGATTTTCTTGGTCACGCAAGATAACTCAAAGGGAGAAAAAAATGAAAAAGAATTTAGAATTAAACGATATGGTAGAAGAGATTAAGGATATGTTAGATGATGTTGTTAATCCATTTACAAAGTCAATAGAGATTGAAGATGATATTGAAAAGAAATACGAAGACTGCGGATGCGATACATGCAAGAAGTTAGATGTATCTTGTGATAAATGTCCTTTATGCTCAAAGGGTGAGATGGACAAGGCTGAGATGACGGACACAAAAGATTGCAAGTGTAATGGTTGCATGGAGTGTAAAGCAGCAGGCGGTTGCGATATGGAAATGTGCAAAGGCCATGACAACATGTACAAAGCAGAAGAGCTTTCAGATGAAGAGATTTCAAAGTCTTACGAATCAGATAATGAAGAAGAAGACAACTGGGACAACATGGAAAAGGCTTGCTGGGCTGGATATAAGCAGGTGGGCATGAAGGACAAGAACGGCAGAAGAGTTCCTAACTGTGTTCCTGTAAAGAAGTCTTTATTCGGTACAGAAGGTCCTCAAACTCTAATACCTAGAAACAATTAATATGCCAGAGAGCAAAGAGTTCCCGATAAGCATAGGGGCTGTAGAAGCTCAATGGGATGAAAAGAATGAAAACTATACTGTAGACATATCCTTTAATAGGGGTGGGTCTGCTGAGTATGTAATGGATGAAGATCAACTATCTGATTTTGAATCTAATCCCACTGGAAAGTACTATAACTCTAATATTAGATTAAGTTAAATATAGCTCGCAATTAGTGAAGCGAAAAGTGCCGCGGTAGAGACCTATTGACGGCACCCGTCATAAATGTTATACTTAAAGCATGATACAAAGCTTAGAGATACCTGACCCATTTGCTACATTTGTGGCACACAAGTATGCTAACTTTAAAGGCATGAAATATGACTTCTTTAGCGGTGAATGGGATATGGCATGCGGGGCATGCAAAGAGCCATTAAATGCTCCTACTAAAAAGATATTGACTAAGATCAGACTCTATCACACTCGTAATGAATGTTTAGGCGGATACTAATGTTATTTCATGAGATAGAGGAATATGTGCCAAAAATTAAAAAGGTATTCTATAATAATAGAAACCCTAAGAAACTTGAACCAATCTTTAAACTTGACCCCATGCCCTTCAAATGGACTATATACAACAACGGCGAAATAGCCACATATGGCTATTGCCATAGCAGGATACAGGCAGAAGAAATTGTCACAAGAGAGCTGAAGGATAGGTCAAAATGAGCGATGCTCTATGTACCAAATATGGATGTGACTATCAACTAGACCTTGATGGTCAAGTTACATGCTCCAATTGTGGTGCAATGGATGATGATATGAATGTAAATATAAATGTCGACAATTCAGTATTTGAGACACAGGTGGATTTTGAGTAGACAAAAAGCTCCTGCTAGAAACAATCGTCAAGATCCAAATATCTTTAGTTCTTCTGCAGGTAAACCAAGCGGAAGAGCCAAAAAGGGTAAATATAGAAATGTTATGCGTGTTGGCGGTAGGCGTGTATCTGCAGCTTTATCAAATAAGGTTAAATATGATTTCCCAGTAGAAATTAGTTATATTGAGGCGGGAACTAAAGAGATATGATCAATCTAACCAATAGACTTATATGCTATATAACCAAGCATAAGATACATAAGACCTTTCTGGAGCAATGTCCATATACAGGACAAACTTATCAGCTTTGTACCAGATGTCTAGCCTTGCTACCAACGTACAATTTAGATTAAATTAGTCCCAGACTCCTGTATCCCCCCGCCCATAAACATGTCTCATATACCCCTTAGAAGGCTTTATATGTGGAGTAAAGTGGAGCATAGTGGGGAATATATACTATAGATTGTATTAGATTAGTTATAGTATTATCGACAAAGATACATATGTCTAATTGAACGTTATCATATGATGCGCCGTAATGTCAAATTTTCCATTTGGATATAGAGACATGCTGGCATATTTCAGGGATTTTGTCAATAGCCTCGTAAATGGCATAATTTGCCCACATTTGTCAATAGATTTCTATAGGAAATTCTGACATATTCTGGGTATATAATGCTAGATTTAGTATATGTTTATATATAGATCTATATGATTCTATAGAGATTTGTCGACATTTTCAGGGATTTTAATATGTTGATCGTAAAGGAGAAAATTTGCCCCCATATCCACACACAAAAAATCCACAGGATGTGGATAACCCTGTGGATAATTTGGGCCCATATACTAACCAACTAAGTATATGAGATTGTGGCCTATATATATGGAAAGAAAAGAAACATATATATATTTTGTTAGATAAATGGATGGCTCATGAGTATTGGTTCTTTGGTGTTATCATGTAACCAGGAATGCCTATAGCTTTGTTCTTCCACCTTTGGTAACCGCCTGATAATTTTATCTGGGTCCGCTGGAAGTTTGATGTTCTCCCATTTGTATGTCTTAATTAGTTTATTAAGAGTTTGATTCAGTTCGTTTGCTAAGAACAATCCTTCGGATGTCATTCCTGAGTTATATATACCATCTTCTGTATCTAATTCATCTGTATGTCTGTTAGCCTGCCACCTAATGATTTGGGCAACAAGTTCCATAATGCGGTCAACTGTATAAAATGGTTGGTCTGTTAGATATCTTGCCAATATGGCAGGATTAAACCAGTGGTCTTCTGTTAGATTAACTAACTGTTCTGCTACTTTGATTTCTCTTGTCTTCATCTGTCCGCCCTCCGCCTTGGGTAACTACTCATTGTACCAAAATATGTGGGGAAGGTCAAGGGAAACCTGACCCTCCCCAACTCTATTACTTAGCCTTGCTTGTAACTGGCTGTGGATCTGTGAAGGTTACGCCCTTGTTGATAGCTTCCTGGATTGCAACCTTAGCTGCGCCTGAGAAACGTCCACGTACACCTACTGTGATGCCTTGAGCTTTTAGATATTCTCGCTTTGTTGTCATGATGATCCTTTCTAGATCTTTTATTAATTATAACAGATTTTCACGGGATTGTAAATACCTGTCGTAAAGCGGACAATTTGCCCTTAGTTAGAAACTTGTTCGGCCCTATCTCTAATTAGATTAGATATAAGGTTATGCGCTGCTATGTTCTCTGTTTCAGATCCGCCCCACAGAAGCTTTTGGGCTTCTGCGAGGACGGAGTTTAGATAGTTATCACTCATCTTCATCTTCGGTCTCCTCATCGTTATCCATATCCTCATCAAGGGAGACGAGGAAGTCACATTCTCTTAACCAGTCACGCAGTGCTTCATCAAGGTCTTCGACTCCGTACTCAAGACTAAATCCATTCTTATCTGAATCCTCCCAGAACTTATCCCAGATTGTTTTTAACTCTAGGCCTTCAGGGAAACACTCATCTACAAAGCCATTGCCGTGCACATCCGTCCACTGTTCGTTCTTGTACCAATTGCTGACAATGTCCCAGCACCACAGCCATACAAGGGACGGGAAGACCTTAACGTTCTCTAGGTCTGCAATTAGTTTAGTTAATTGCTCATATACATCATCCCTACGTGTTGCTTCCTGCAGGTCTAATTGTTCTTTGGACTTTAAAACATCTAATGATTCTATTATCATTCCTTTGCTCCAATCGCAAATGAGAGTTGGTATGTTAGTTCATATAGGGCTACCAAGGTGTCTAGTGCCCCTTCACATTCTGTACGGACCATAGAGTCCATTGCTTCTTCTGATTCTTCTTCCCGTTCGATTGCGTCTGCTAGTTCCTGCTCGGCAATCAGCATTAGGTTTTTAAGTTCCCCGTGCATGATGTCAAGGCCTGATACTCCTGCATTAACCAAACGTTGTAAATGGGGCGGGAGCCCAATATCTTCTGAATTCATTTTATACCCTTTCGTTAGTAGAGTTCATTATATCAGTTGCCACTGACAATAAATGTTCGGTTGCCACAATTTGTCCTTGTAAGAAATTCCAATCAGGGTTATTAGTATCCTGAATTTCATTCTCATTATCTTGGATTAAAGATATCCTATGTAGTTTAATATACTCTAGGAATACAGATGACTTAGTCATGAATATCCTTCTTTCCCGTTTCTCTATTATGTATTGCGGTAACTCCGCAAACACAGTAAAAGTATCCTGGAATGTCATCACATTCCCAATAATGATTATGCATTAGTCAAAATACCCTTCTGCCCAAAGACCATCAAGGAAATCCTTTGCCATTAACAAATCATTAACTAAGAGTTCTCTGTCTACATATGTGGCAGTTGTATTATTAATATAAAAAAGCTTGGCGTCATGAATAGCATTTGTCATGTCATCAAGATCGGATTTAGTATAACCTAACATTATTCCTCCTCATATTCTAAATAGTATTGGTCACCTTTATTTAAATCATAGAATAGATTAAATCTACCTTTTAAGTAATTGCTGTCGGACATTTCTGCAAATCTATAATCTGCAAATAGTTGTCCTTCATCTAAATTAGCATTAACCCAATCTTCGACAAGCATTTCTCCTATCTCAGAATATGTTGCGTCTATTACCATTTGGTTTTCATTCTCTAGAAAACTCATTCGGTTCCCACCTTTCTATATTCGGGTACTTTAGTGTCTAAGTATATCTTATGGGTCTGACAAGTTGCCACAGCCTCTAGGTCTGCCTCACCTAGCCAATGGCAGTTGCCACAAATCTCACCGCAGTCTGCTTCTTCGCAGTATTCCATTTGGTCAGTTGCATCACAATCACGGCACATGTTATCGTATTCTGATTCTGAGATAACTTTGCCACGCAGTAACTCTAACTCTCCACCCCAACCTGTCTCTTCCTCATATGATAAAGTCATAAGTAAACTAGGGTATTGTTCTGATAGTTTAATTAAGGCTGACATAGGCCGTGACCAAGCAGTATTAAAGTTATAATGGACTACATGGTTCTCACCGTTAGGTGTTTCTTCCATAGATGTATCTGAGTACTTATCATTATCTGAGATAGCAACATCCCATTTGGTGCCCCACTCACGGACATTAAAGTTATACCAGTCATTGCCCTCAAACTTAAACCAGTCTTTCATTGTTTTATCGTGGGGCGGTTGAGAAAGATATTCTTCTTCAGTAACACCATGGTCTAAATAAGAATAGATATTATGAAATGCAAATACAGGATTAGGATATGTAACTAATTTCTTCTCCTGTTGGTGAGTTTCCATGTTCCATGAGTCATGCACCATTTTAAATGGCTTATTCATTTGAGCCATTAAAGATTTAACCTGCTCAGGTGAGCCTTCTATAGTCAATCCGTTATATACCCAATTTGGCATAATATATCCTTTCGTTGATATATGCTAATTATACAATGGACCACTGACATTTGTATAGGGTATATCGTGTGATACACACCACATTCCCCAGCTTTGTGGTCAAGATCACATATTTTCAGGGCATTTTATATTGACGTCGTAAAGCAAATATGATACCCTCTGCTTTTGCGGGCAAACAAAAAACCCCAGCTTGCGCTGAGGCTTGAAGAAAGTAAAGGCCGCTAGGATCTACCAACGAAAGTAAAAAGCCCTGCATTGCTTAGCGACTTGGGAGAACCCTGCTAGCCGCACCCATACTCATGAAGAAGGTCCCTAGACCCACTCCAATTATACCATAACTAGTTGACTATATTTTGTACAGAATTTATCTAAAGATAAACTAAATACAACTGTCTGCAGGTCCTCTTCCATTAATGTAAACGTTTGTTCGGCCCAATCAATTACAGGTATCTTGTGCTCGTTGTCTAGAATTCTATTAACACTGAGACCCCAGCCTGTTTCAGCCTTCCAGTCTTCGCCTACAATTCGTGACACACAAATACGTGTTGCATATGACTCATCCGTCCACCGTGGCCGTGCAGCCTCTACAGCATTGGCTAAGCGCTCCAACATGCCATGTCCCGCCCAATGTCCATATAGAAAGATAGTATTGTCATTAGATTGTTTAAATCCAAAGTTTGCTCTGTCGCCCATTTTATTCCGCCTTTGTTAGTAGTTGTTCCTGCTCGTAGTTGAGCAATTGTACCATTTCTTGGGCCCAGTCCACAAGTGGCTCGCCCTGTTCATTTTTATGGTGCCCGCAAAAATAAAGAGATGCTGCATCTTTCTTTGCTTCCCACATAGCTTGCGCTGCACATTGGTCACACTTAAGCCATTCAGCCATCATAGTTTCCCACCTTCGATCATTTCACAAATGCGGTCAAGAATCCAAGAGTCGATGTCATTGATATCAATCTCTGATAACTTCTCCATCATCTCTTCACGAGCAAACTTATACCCGTCATCAAAACCATCTTTGTAATCTGACACATTATCTCCCTGTATATCCTGTTGGCTCGTAGTCTGAAATATAACTTTCAGTTAAGTTATATTTATCACGAATCTTACTTACCTTCTCTATACTACCAGTTCCAATGTTGAATGTCAACGGTGACAATGCAGTTGGGTCAAGCCCAATTATTTGTGCATCCCAATAGGCCCTCTCCATGGAGAGCCTATCAGGAGCGGTAAGTTCAAAGTACATTAGTTCTCACGAACATTACATACTTCAGTGTCAACAATTTCAATGTTGCCATTTTGTGAATCAACATACAGGTTGTCGTAAATTTCTTGTTCTACATCTGTATCTGAATCAGCAAGTAAATCTAATTGAATAGTACCGCTAACCTCAATTGTTGCAGACCACTCAACATCTCGTGTTAACTCAATGTCAAGCGCTTCAGCAATTGAACGAAGAGTTTCTTGGTCATCTGAATCAGCATATGCTTCAGTAATAATATCTTTGACTGTGTCAATCTTAGATACATACATGTTGACTTGTTTCTGTGATTGACGTCCATTATGTAAAGACCATTCAATGCTAGCAACCTTATCTGTTTCATAAGTTGCATCGGAATAGCCGTGGATAACCTTGTAGGTTACTAATAGATTAGCGTTATATGTATCGGGGACTGTTACTGCAGGTGTTTCTGTTTCCATTGGTTCCTCTTTCGTTTGGGTTGTAGGTTGTATTGTAGCATGCTCCACTGACACTAATGTGGTCTTACGGCCACACGGGCATGTGAGTTGTGTCACACCTGAAGGAAATCCAAATCCATCAGATGATGTTAGTTCTATTAGGCAATCGCATTCATCTGGGTCACAGACAAATGTGTACTTACTTGATATGAGTTCGTTGGTCATAGAAGAATTGTACCAGGACCCACTGACATTTACAAGCTTTTCCAGGGGATTTTTTATCCTTCCCGTATGATCAATATCACACCCGCAACCTTGCGGGCATTGTCGACAAATATACATAGCGACCTGTATGGGACTTGAACCCACGACCTCTACCGTGACAGGGTAGCGCTCTAACCAACTGAGCTAACAGATCAAATGAAAACGGGGGAGATTTCTCTCCCCCGTTGCAAATCATTTTGCTAGAATGATTTTACCAACTTGAGAATTTTATTTTTCTCTGCGGTAAGAATTGGGTCAAAGCCTGAAGCACCAGCCATAAGTGTTTCAGAATTGCCACGACCTGAACGATAGTAATCAAGGCGCTCAGTTAGTGCATTGAACGCACCCCACTTTGTTCCCTTGATTGTAGCGTTAGTTGGTGAGTTATGGTAAAGGCTATCAAGAAGCACAACCTTGTTCTCCCACTTAGTTAGCGCAACCTTTGCAGAATCTTTGTCGGGCTTTGGATAAATTGCCTGAATCAATTTAGAAAATTCTGCGTCAGTAATTGCTTGAGAGTAAAGCGCTTGCGCTTCTTTCTCAAACTCATCAAAGTAACCAAGAGCAAGACCAAGAGTCTCACGAGCAACTTGAATGCGACCTTCAACTGATTGCGTGTGGCGAATCTTGAAAGATTGCTTTGCGCTTTTCATTGCAAGGTTAAGAGTGTTTTGGCAAACTACACGAACAGGTGTAACGGCTGCCTGAACGGCAACAGACCCGTCATGAGATGTCCAAACAATTAAATAAAGTTTGGTTTGGTCATTAGCACCTTGTGGGTCTAATACCATTGTGCGAGGAATGTCCACAGTTCCGAAAACTACTTTACCCTTTTTTAATGAGCCAGCAGATTCCCAACGGCAAGCAGGGTCGGCGTCATGAATAGCGTCTGCAAATTGAAATAACTCTTCATTCTGCACAGGCTTGTAACGCTTTCCAACAGTAGCAAGAACATCTGTTCCGCCATTGAATGGATTGTCA
>Ga0209107_10000144_pt1 | contig 41535 bp, 35 predicted proteins | sample LakErihyJuly2011_2_FD_187460 | JGI IMG/M metagenome (GOLD analysis project Ga0209107, IMG submission 187460) | Freshwater microbial communities from dead zone in Lake Erie, Canada - CCB hypolimnion July 2011 (SPAdes) (version 2) | ecosystem: Environmental > Aquatic > Freshwater > Lentic >...
TATTTTCTAATATTTCAAAAGTTTTCTAGAAATTTCTAAATAATTTCAGATATGTACTCAAATTTCAAAATAGGATTTTTAAGATTTTTTGGTTTGAATTCTAGGAGGCTATAGAGAGGCCTCTTAAGGCATGCCTTCAGCATGGGCGACCCTTTAAGAGATTCTAGAGAAACCAAGATATTTATAAAAATGAAAAGAATAATTTGAGTACATAACTTTATTTATTTAGAAATTTATAAAAAACTTTAGAAAAATTAGAAATATCAGAGATATGTACTCAAAATTCAAAATAGGATTTTTAAGATTTTTTGGTTTGAATTCTAGGAGGCTATAGAGAGGCCTCTTAAGGCATGCCTTCAGCATGGGCGACCCTTTAAGAGATTCTAGAGAAACCAAGATATTTATAAAAATGAAAAGAATAATTTGAGTACATAACTTTATTTATTTAGAAATTTATAAAAAACTTTTGAAATTTTAGAAATATCAGAGATATGTACTCAAATTCTAAAATAGGATTTTTAAGATTTTTTGGTTTGAATTCTAGGAGGCTATAGAGAGGCCTCTTAAGGCATGCCATAGGCATGAGCGACCCTTTGAGGGATTTTAGAGAAGCCAAGATATTTATAAAAATGAATAGAATAATTTGAGTAGCATAGCGTATTACTTTATTTATTTAGAAATTTATAAAAAACTTTAGAAAAATTAGAAATATCAGAGATATACGCTGTGCTACTCAAATTCTAAAATAGGATTTTTAAGATTTTTTGGTTTGAATTCTAGGAGGCTATAGAGAGGCCTCTTAAGGCATGCCTTCAGCATGAGCGACCCTTTAAGGGATTCAAAAGAGAAGCCAAGATATTTATAAAAATGAAAAGAATAATCTTTAGGCTTCTCTTAGGCAATATTAAGTATCTCTATATACAAACATAAAAATATATACAAAACAATTATAATATTATAAATTTAATATACAACTATATAAATGATCGATAAATTATACTTTCTTAAATACACACCAACGGTTAAAGAAACTAAATTGTTTAAGTTCTTCCTCTTTATCTAGATCATTAATAATATTATATATATTATTCTTTTTAACTTTGACATCTAAATATTTAGACTTAATTTTATTAAAAGTTTGCGAAAATAATTCACTATCAACTAACTCAAGATTATATTCCTTACATTTTCTTTCAAGAACATCCAAATTTACAATGAATTCAGGAATAAATTTTTTAGTAGCCTCAATATAAACATCAACCTTCTTTTTAAAATCTGTTTCAATGTCCTTATCATATCTTCTAATAATTGCCCACAAAGGAACACCCTTATCCTCTCTATATTTATTTAGTTTTTTGCGTCCTTCTACCATATCCCCTCCATTAGCATTTATAGAATCAACTACACTTTTGCCATCCATAAATGTACATACAAATTCCCCACCCTTTTTCAACATAGTGCTAACATTGCTTAAAAACCCATTTATTTTTTCTTCGGTTTCAAAGAAATAGTGAATAGCAAACATACAAGAACATACATCAAAACCATTAGCACCTTTCCCAACAATATTTTTATAGTGATTTGGGACATTTGCTATCTTTTTATTTAAAACCAATTGTATAATATTTGCACTTTCTTCATCGTCTATAGATAATGAACAATCCCCGTTAATTATAGATTTACCACAATCTCCAGCAGCATATACTATATCAGGAAATCGCAAAGGATACCTTTTATAATTATTTTTAAAATATTCACATCGTTTATTAATAAGTCTACTATATGCCCCAGAATCCGTATTATATATTCCGTGCTTAACATAATCAATCCCGAGTACAAATTTATAATCATTATTTACCCATCTGTTCATATCTCCTCCTTCGCCGCACGCCAATTCTAATAAACCTCCTTTATTTTTTCGCTGAGCATATAACATATTTTTAATACAAATATTATGAAACTGTTGCATGTTTACAGATAACAATTCATCTCTGTTAATTTTTCGAGAATAATATATATCGTCGGCCTGTAATAATTCATTATTTATATCCATTTTTATTATAGGAGTTTTGCCACGAATAATACTTTCGGTTACAGGATTGTGAATAGAACCCCATATATTTATAGCAACCGAATAATCATTCGCAGTTTTTGAAATTTCGCCCATATTATAAATTCTCATTTTATCTTCACGCAAACGCATAGGAATCCATCGCATTGAAGGATTTATAGTTTCATCTAATAAATATCTGTATTCAATAATTTTATCACCATCAATTAATTCGCCGCTTTCACAACGTGCTTCATCACGCGAATTCAATTTAATATAAGATTTTTCTATACCAACTGAATAATATTTTTCGGGTTTAAATAGTTTTAGAGTATATTTATAACTTATATTTTTGTCTCTATATTCCTTATCATACATTTCACGCAAAGCATCATTTATATTATATTTTCCATATTGTTTTGAATTATATCCAACCATTAGAGATATCTCTCTATATTTCTCTCCTTCTATCATAATAATGTTTCCAAATTTTGCAAAGAAATCGATTGAGTTTTGTTCAGGTGGTTTCCATTTAAACACTCTATCCCATTTAAGATTTCTTGTTATCTCTACAGGTTTATTGCTATAATAAGATAACAATGCTAATTTTGCTGGAGTAAATATTAAACCATCTATGCTATAAGAATATTTCGACACATTTTTTAATATATTATCACAATCTTTTAATATATTCTTGCTATATATGTGTTCCTTTACTATATAATTAATTGAATTTTCTCCATCGCGTGATTTAATATATTTTTTAGTATTTACTAAATATTTATATCGGCTATCTTCTTTGGCTTCATCTTCGATTAATGGAAGACTAGTAATTCTATTGCCACCATAATAATACATATCAAAAGCGGCAAATAATCCCATATTAGATTTATCTGTCCTTTTATCGCAAGAAATATATTCGCCGTCAATAAGTGAATTATATAGTTCTTTTGTAGAATGGAGACCTGTATCAAATACCTTATATGTATTATCTATTAGATATACATTTCCTATATCATCTATGAACATCAGCAAACGTTCTCCGTCTGCTTTTTCTGTTACAGTATATTCTGATAATATACTGATCCCTGTATATTCATCAGGTTCTAGAATATTAAATTTTTCTAAAGTTATAGGTTTAGGAGTTAATAATACGGGTTTATCAGATTCTGATTTTTTATTATTCCCTACATTAACATCTTTAGCACAATATGTATTTTTATTATAACGCACACTAATATCTTTAGAAACTAGACCAGAATATTTTACAACAATATCATTCTGTTGTTTTTTAGATATTATGAAAGGTGATAGATATAGTGCTTGTTCCATTTTAATCAAACTCTGTAATATAATATCTTTGGAAGCATTTGTTATATCTATAAAAAACTCATATTTTTGCGAAGATTTAATAATCTTAGATTTTACTATATTATTGTGTAATTCGTCAAGTCCCGCATCTTCAAAATCGTATTTATTACATTTACAAATATTCACAATAAAACGGACATTAGTTTTCTTATCTGTATAAATTATACGCTTATTAATTTTAAAGAATTTTTTCTTATCATCCCAATTATCAGGAATATTCTCCTTACTCATTGATTTTTTTACAGTTGATTTAAACAATAAGTTTGAATTAAATAAATTATCATAAATATTTTTTAAAAGAATCTTATATTTATAAAATGATACATCCTTATCTTTGTAATTTATATATGTTGGATTATGCGAATATTTCGATATATTGCTACTGTCGCATATTTCTAATATAATGTCTTCGGTTATTACTTCCAATGTCTGTTTCTCGATAGTTTCTTCATATTTTTCTGTTTTCATAACATTTATAAAATTAGCAAACTCGGTTTCTGTCCATTCTCCCGAATTAGTTAATTTTACTAAACATTCGCTACTATTTTCTTGATTTAGCGAAATGTGTGTATCTATAATTGAAAATATTTCATCGTCTTTTAATATTTCCATTATGTATATTCTCTAATAAATATAGATATTATAGATTTTATATATCAATTTTTAATATATAAATAAAAAAATGATATATTCTTATAGATTAATAACATATTTATAATGCCTGCTAATAAAATGTTCATGCCTATTAAGTTCAATACTACTATTATCCTTATTCCCTCAGAAATGACAGCAAGTTTTGACACAATAGTTTATAATAAAGTTAGAAATACATTAGAAAACTGTTGTAGTAAGCATGGCTATATTAAAAAAGATAGTATTAAAGTCATTAAACGTTCTGCAGGATATTTTAAAGAATCTCATTTAAATGGTAATATAGCATTTGATTTAAGTTGTATAGCAGAAATATGTAATCCCACACAGGATTCTATAATTAAATGCGAGGTTAAGGCTAAAAATAATTTGGGATTAAGAGCAATAGGTATATACGAAGACATGGCTATTCTCGAAGTAATTATTCCTAAAATTACATCGGGAATACAATCAGATGTTAATATTGATTCTATTAATGTAGGTGATCATGTTAATGTTCAAGTATGTGGTAAAAAGTTCACCTTATATGATAAAATGATATCTATTGTAGGTAAAATAATTAAAGATAAGGATGATATTGTTCAAGTTCAAGAGATAGATGAAGACAATTTATCTATTGGTGAAGAAGATAATTCGGAAATAGATGAAAATAATTTTGACGAAACAGATCTATTTAATGATGATGAAGAAGAAGACGAAGAAGGAGGAGGAGTTAATTATAAATTGAAAAAGGGTAAAACTACTAAAATTATTGGCGGTTTAGAATTTGATGATGATATTGAAGAAGAAGAGGAAGAAGAAGAAGATGAAGAGGAAGAAGATGACGAATTAGAAGACGATTTAGATGAAGATGATATAGACGAGGATGAATCTTACGCTGAAACTTATGATGATTTTGATTAATAAATGATAGTATATAAATAGAATTATATATTTATTATATATAATGAATAAAAAAGAATTATGCAAAAATATACAGAACAGTGTAACCAAATTAACTAATGTTGAAATTATAGAGTTATTTAAAATAATATTAGAAACGGGCGAAAATTATACAAAAAACAATAATGGTGTATTTATAAATCTTAATTGGCTAAACGAAGAAACTCTCAAAAAACTTAATAACTATATTTTATTTTGTATTAAATCGCAAAATGAAATAACTAAATATGAATTAATGAAAAGTCTACTTAATGAAACTATCAGTGTTAAAGAGACAGATATTAATAATAAAGTAGTTGAACACGATACTGTAGATAATAATATACGACAGAAATTCTCTTCTAGTATGAAATTCTATTTACTTAAAAAAAAATTTATGAAACAAAACATAACGCCAATAAATATATTAGAAAATGAGTTAAGATATGAGGAATATGTAATTACATAAAATGATATAAAATATAAAAAATTAAATAAAAATTGATATATGTATTAGAATATATATTAATGTATGATTAATATTTTAACTAATAAATTGTCGGAGTCAAAAGATAATAATATAGTATGGAAGAATAATAACCCCGTATTATATCAAAAATATTGTCAATACATTCAAAAAGAAGAAAATGTTCAAAAAAAATGTAATCTAGTTCCTAAAGTTCTTAATGTTATTCCTGTCTCAGTAGACAGAACTAATAAGGTTGAATTAGTTAATGCTACTATTCCCGCTGTCAGAGTTCACGATATTATCCCTGTAGATATAGTTAATCCTAATATCCCTGTAGACAAATCCCGCGATTCTATCCTCGAAGATAGAAATCGTGTTGTCCCTGTAGAATTAGAAATTGCTAATATCCCTGTAGATAAGATGCGTGCTGTCGCGGACAATAGAGTTTCAACTAATAAACCTATTAAATCTAATAAAGTTAAGAAAAATATAAATAGTCCTATGAAAATTATTTTAGAAGAATCATTGACATATGATACTTTTAGAGATGATGTAAGGGAAAAAATAATTAATCTTGTATCATCGAAAGAATTTAATAAAGTATTTGGTATCACTAAGAGTGCTGAAATAATGTCGGGAATTGCAAACGATCGTTTTAATAAATCGACTGTCTTATTTATCTCATTCTTATTTGATAAATGTGTTATATATAATAATAAAAATGTTATTTATGAAAAAAATAATGGTACGATAACCATATCTTAATATGTTTCATTATATATTCCTATCTAAACCTTCGAAGGTTTAAATAATGGTAATAATATTAATTTTTTATTTTCCATTAATTTATAAGCAATATGTTTGCATAATAAATCTTTAATATCCTTAAATGTTTTAATAGAGGTTTTATCTTTCTCCAATTGTTTAATAAAATTATGATGTTCCTCTTTTTTATAGAAAGAGCATACACGACCTATTTTTTTTCCTTTACCTACAACAGCATCTGTAGAGAATATTTTAAAATTATTTTTAATTATATTTTCCTTCTTTAAATACTGAGGTTCTATAATACCCCATGGCATTTCTTCTAATTCCATATTTTCAGGTATTACCATTATCTCATTATTACGATTCTTAGCAAATTCTTTTTGCTCAGTTATCGTAAGCGATTCATTCCATTTTTTTTCTATATTATTATATAATGATATATCAAGATTTTTGATATCTTCGCTATCTTTTGATTCCGCATTATATATATTGATATATCCTATATAATCTTGGTTATTATTTTTATTATATGACGGCATCTCTTTTTTTCTAATTAATACACCTTGTGTATCCAAACACTTAACGATGTATAATATATTTTTTTCTTTTAAGTTGCTATAATTGGTTATAATATATTCAACTAAAAATTTGAATATCTTGTCATTCAAATTCAAATAAATAGATATAGTAGTACTATTAATATTTTCATAGTTAATTTCTATCATTCTCAATATATTATCTATATTATCACCTATTTTGTCTTCAAAATTACTTTCTAGATCATCTTTTAATTCTTCTTCATTTATCTTTATTCTAATTTTTTCATTTCCATTATCCCCTTCGTTTATAATAGTAATTTTAATCCCGTCATTGTGATGCTCTATATAGTAATTTTCTATTAATATATTGGGTCTTACTGAATTATTTATAGCATATATGATAATTTCTTTGTCTATATCAATATCTTTTATAAGATCCTTGTATGATATATAATATATATTATTATCTATTAATTTTATTAATTTATCTCGAATAATATTCTTAGTTCTTTTTAAAAGATGTTTATAGACATCACTTCTATAACCTGATTTATCGCGAGTATCATTTTCATAACCACACGAAGGTTCTAAATCTATATTATCACCTAATTCATATTTTATTTTATTTCCTTGAGATGTCATTATATCAACATTTCCCATTTCAAATATATTTTTAGGAAAATAATTGAGATTTTTCATTAAAGAACAATCTAGGGAATTATTAGATATTATCTTATCTATTTCTTTACTTTCTATATATTTTCGCGTAGATATTCTTAGGGCATGTATATCTATTGTTTCTGTATTTAGCATTTCTTCATCATCATTTGCACTAGCATGCATAAATACAGAAACATTACGTTTTTCAAATGGTAATTTTTGATGTCTACAATTACGTATACCTCTTCCTATAATTTGATCAGGTCTATTAAAATGATACCACGGTTCTATTAAATGAATTTCGCGGGCATTATAAAAACTGAGCCCTTCACTAGCAACTTGTGTTATTAATATAACCTTAATGTCCTTTCCATTTATATTTTTATCATTGTTAATTTTCTTTATTAAATTATTAATACTTGTCGGCCCCATGATTTCTTTTTTATCACTTGTAAGTATACAGTATTTTGGATTACTTACGTCTTTATACACAGGTTTATCTTTAACAATTTCAGGATTTTTCAATATATTATTTGTACCTTCGCGAGAATATCCTAAATGTTCTAAACAAATAGCCAGTGGTATTATACCAGCCCACGCAAATCTAGAATATATAACTACAATTCCCTCTGACTTTCTAATTATATTACAAATGTTTAAAAATTTACCTGAATATTTTCCTAAATATTCTTCAGTTGGATATAAAGCATTATTATATTTTTCAGCATATTTTACTGATATACTCGCCGCACCTTCTACATTTCTAAAAAAAGTATTGAAACCTATTTTACCAATATCATTATCATATACAATATTCATAGGTTGTAATAATTTCATATTTTGATTTTGTACACCCTGAGTACCTTGTGTGCCTTGAGATTTATCATCTAAATCTTCATTCATTTCATTCTCATCATTTTCTTCAATATTATTATAGTTTATTTTGTTTATTATATTTTTTAATTTATCAATCTTATTTTTTTGATATATTCCAAGATTTGAAATAACAATATCATCTGTTATATATTCAAGCCAACCTAATTCTTTTGTAGATATTGGATTATTTGAAGGATCTTTAGTAGGCTCTTGTTGTAATATTTTTATATTACTGTTATACGATGCTTTTAATTTTAATGCGAATGTAAATGGATTTTTTCCTTTTAAATATGAAATATAATTAGAAGATAATAGTTTTATTAATATTTTTGTTTTATCGTCGAATTTTAATTTATTATTATTATTAAATACTTTATAATATTTTTTTAGAATATTATCACGCTTATCATTTATTAACATTAAATTAAAGAGGTCTAAGATATCCCGAGGTTCATTATACATAGGTGTAGCGGATAATAATATCAATCTATTGTTCTTTCCGCGTTCTAATATATTTTTTAGTGTACTATAAGCCCCTTTCTCTTTATTATTTGTACTTCTTATATTATGTGCTTCATCGATAATAATTACTTTATTCTCTACAATATTATCTTTGTATTTTTCATTAATACGTTTCATAAAACTATCATATGTAAATATCTCATATCTTCTCTTTAATAAATTTTTAATATTAATATTATCTTTTTTATTTTTATCATTATTAAATGCTTTTTCATATATATTGAGTAATTTAATATAATTATCTCCAGTACATTGATTTAATAAATCCTTAAAAGTTTTAAAATCATAATTAAAAATTTCCTTATTAAAATTCTCTTCTAATGCTTGAGGCATTATTACCCATATATGTGGTTCTGTAGTATCCATTATTTTAGTTGATAGTAATGCTTCTGTTAGTGTAATAGCAGTACAAGTTTTACCAACACCAACACCATAATATAACATAATACTTCTATACGGAGTTCTATATGAAAGATATTGACTTATAAAATGTTGATATAGGGTTGTTTCAAATTTACCACATAATTCATTAGATACTCTATTAAAATCTTCTATAGTTCTTATAGTTGGGAACTTACTTATTTTATGTATTGAAAATTCTTTAATTTTTGCTATTTTTTTCTCAAAATTTTCATCATCCATATCAGGATAATATAAATCTAATTGTGAAAAATATTTAGATGATGAAGACGAATTAGTTTTTGAAGGCAATGACGAATCTTTAGGAAGAGATGGAGTTCTAGGAGGTAAAGGATAATCTTTGGGAAGAGATGGAGTTCTAGGAGGTAAAGGAAAATCTTTGGGAAGAGATGGAGTTCTAGGAGATAAAGGATAATCTTTGGGAAGAGATGGAGTTCTAGGAGGTAAAGGCAAATCTTTAGGAGGAGATGGAGTTCTAGGAGGTAAAGGCAAATCTTTAGGAGGAGATGGAGTTCTAGGAGATAAAGGTTGTTTTTTAATCAATTTAGTAGGCTTTTTAAGTTTAATAGGCTTGGAAGGTTTAGGTTGCTTTATTTTTTCACATTTTCTTGTTTTTACATTTCTAATTTCTCCATCTTTACATTTTTTAATACATCTTTTTGTAATAGGATTTAATTCTTTATCTTCGGGGCATTTTCCCGAGGCTTTACAATGTCCTGTTTTAGAATCTCTTATTTCAAATTCTTTGCATTTTTTACCACATCGTTTAGTTATAGGATTACGTTCTTTACCTTCGGGACATTTTTTAGAAGATGGAGTAGGCTTAGGTAGTTTAGGTTGCTTTTTTTTTTCACACATTCTTGTTTTTACATTTCTAATTTCTCCATCTTTACATTTTTTAATACATCTTTTTGTTATAGGATTAAATTCTTTATCTTCAGGGCATTTTCCCGAGGCTTTACAATGTCCTGTTTTAGAATCTCTTATTTCAAATTCTTTACATTTTTTACCACATCGTTTAGTTATAGGATTAAGTTCTTTACCTTCGGGACAACTTTTCATTTTAATCATTATCTATTTACATTAAAGATTTATTATTATTTATTATGCTATGAGCCTTTTTAAATATATTGATTCTTTCGGTATTATAATTTTAAGAAAAATAAGATGTTTTATATGCTATTAATTATTATTATTTTTTTGAAGTGTTTATATTATATAGAATTTTAAGAATATTCGCGAAGATTTAAGATATTATATATTTACAATATCGTTTCGTTATAGGATTAATTTCTTTGTATTTAGGCATTTTTAGTAGGTAATGGTTAATATTTTAAAGAAGATACTATTATTTAATATTTTTGAATAGTCTTATTTTTAGGATTCTTCTTTCCTTTCCCTATCTTGTTTATATCTCTTACCAACTTTATAATATTCTTCGCATATACCAATATTTCTTTATCATCAATATCGTCGGGCATATTCTTAATACGTTCCTTGAAAACAAAGGAAAAAGCAGTTTGTTTATTAGTCTTTTCCTTTCCTATCTTCTTTAAATCATTTTCCAACACTATAATATTATTAATAATTTTAGCATATTCCAGGATTTCCTTATCATCAAGATTATTTGGCATGTACCGAATACGTTCCTTGAAAATAATGGATAAGGCAGTTTGTGGAGTTCTAGGAAGAGATGGAGTTCTAGGAGATAAAGGATAATCTTTAGGAGGAGATGGAGTTCTAGGAGGTAAATGCAAATCTTTAGGAGGAGATGGAGTTCTTGGAGGTAAAGGTGAATCTTTAAGAGGAGATGGAGTTCTAGGAGGTTTAGGTTGCTTTATTTTTTCACACATTCCTGTTTTTACATTTCTAATTTCTCCATCTTTACATTTTTTAATACATCTTTTTGTAATAGGATTAAGTTCTTTACCTTCGGGACAACTTTTCATTTTAATCATTATCTATTTACATTAAAGATTTATTATTATTTATTATGCTATGAGCCTTTTTAAATATCTTGATTCTTTCAGTATTATGATTTTTAATATGATTTAATACTTCATCATTACTAAACCATTTTAATGATCTTATCTCTCTTATCTGTTCAATACATGTATTATCCAATTGTATTTCAGCATTATCATTAATTATTTTTGCAATATAATATACATGTTTATATAATATATTATTTGTTCCAAAGAATATTTCTTGAAAAGGAATTATAGTTTTATCTATTTCAATATCATTCTTATTTAATTGTGTTTCCTCGCAGAATTCTCTTACAGCACAATCAATATCAGCCTCTTTTAATTTCTTTCTTCCCTTGGGAAATCCCCATTCTTGCTCAGATTCATTATTGTTATTAAAGTTTTTTACAGATAATAAATTTTTAATATTACTATCATTCATTATTATTTCAAATTTATTCTTAGATTCTATATATTCCTTTGTATGTTTGAATGTTCCTTGATTTATTTGACACCATGTATAATTCCATATTTGCTCAAAACTATTTGTAAGCAATAGTTTTTTCTCAGAATCCGTCATATATTCAATTAATTTTATTATATATTTATCATCTTCTATATTATATTTACCTCTAACAAATTCCATAAAAGATAAACTATCTTTTCGCTGTATCATAATATACTTAATTTCATTATTAATTATCTTATAACATATTATTCCAAAACTCATTATAGGATGTGGACAATCTTTATATAAATGTCCATTTAATCCACAATTGCGACAACATTGTGGACGAAAATAATTATTCTTCTTATTACTTTCATCATACTTTTTTTTCATTAATATATAATTAATAACATTAATATATAATATTAAACATTTCTTAAATGTATTTATTATATTATAAAAAATAAGTTATCTAATATGATGAATAATTATCAGAATTATCATATCCATTAAATGATGGCGTGCTATCACTTGATTGCATATTTCTTACTAATGGTTGAGAAATAGGTTTATATTGAGGTTGAGTCATAACAGGAGGAGTTGAAACATTGTTTAAAGTAGAATAACTCATGTATTTATCATCATTGCCATCTATATCAGAAGACATTTTAGGATAAGGCATATTATTCAAATCAGTTACTTTAGGTTCTTGATAATGAGGAGGTTGTGGTTGAACTGACGGTTGAACTGATGGTTGAACCGATGGTTGAACTGAAGGTTGAACTGATGGTTGAACAAAAGTTTGAACATGAGCAGGAGGAGTAGGAGGTTGAACATGAACGGGAGGAGGTGTGTGATTTGTGTTAGATAGAGGAGTATGATAAACTACTGGGTTTTGTTGAGATTTATTTGATTGAGAAAGTTTATCGTGTTGAATCATTTGTTTTGCGTACATGTCAGCATCATCTTTATTCATTTTATTTTTTTCAATAGAATAATCTAATCTATCGTTAGCCATATCATATTCAGACATTGAAATTAACATAGATATTATTATCATTACACAATATACTATAATAATAACCGATAACACCCACGCCAATAACCAACACCACCATCTAGTATTCATGTTGCCTCCCGTAACTATACAAGTTAGTTCGAATAAAGACATTAATATCGAAGGAATAGATATTATCATGATAAATAATACAAATACGAATCTATCACCTATAGGTATTCTGCTGCTGCTAAATAATATTATCATACATAATATTATAATTGTCATAAATAACGCTATGCCCGCATATTTTGATTGCTCAGACCCAAAAAATATGTCATTTATATTTATAGTACGACTTCCCATTATTTTGTTTGTATATTCTATTATCATATAAAGAAAAATAAAAAATGATAATGATATAAATACAAATGTATATATACATAGTAAATTATCATGGGTATTCCTTATTATTTTTATTCGTTGACAAAAAAATATCAAAATATTTTAGATAACAATAAACCTCTTAAAACAGAAATATATTGTATAGATTTTAACGGTATAATTCATACAGTAGCCCAAAAGATTCTAAAAGATAAAACGACAGAGTCTTTAAAAGAAGAAGAAATAGATCAATTAATTTTAGAAGGTATTTGGAAAAAAGTAGAAGATTACATAGATATTTACAAGGCTAAAAAATATGTAATATGTGCCGACGGTGTCGCACCTACTGCTAAAATTATTCAACAAAGAAAACGTCGATATCTAAATATTTATAGAAATAAATTGGATAAAGATTACATTGATAAACCTGTATGGGATACAAATGCTATAACCCCTGGAACATCGTTTATGAAAAAAATGAATGTTTTTATGGATAATAAAATTAGATATTCAACACATAATATAGAAATTATATATAGCGGTAGTAATGAGTCGGGAGAAGGAGAACATAAGATTTTCAAAAAAATTAAAATATTGGTAGGTGATAAAACAGATAATATTATAATTAATGGGCTAGATGCTGATTTAATTATATTATCTCTAATGTCTCATATTAAAAACATTCATTTGATGCGTGAAACAATTGATAAAATAACAAATGAAATAGTATATAATTATTTGAATATTAACAATTTGCGAACGGCTATCTTAAAAGAACTGAAATTTTTATGGAATCTTAACAAAGAACTATATGTCGATAATGATATTATTGAATCTTATTGTACTTTATGTTCGATTCTAGGTAATGATTTTGTCCCGCATTTATTGACCGTAGATATTAAAATAGATGGTGCTGATAAGATTATATCTATAGCGAGAAAAGCAACAGAAGAATATGGATTACTTGTTAGCGATAATACTATTAATTACGAATGTCTAAAATATATCTTTAAGCAATTATCTTTAACAGAGGATAAGGATATATTTATAATTTGCGAAAAATATATCAATAAAAAAATATTTAATAATTCGAGTCTTCCTAGCGATAATTATGCTTTAAAGAATAAAGACGGATTATGTTATAAGATATATAATGATAATACTCGATGGCACAAAGAATATTATAATATGATATTTGAAAATAATATTACTATTGATTCTTCAGTAATTTATAACTCGTGTTTTAATTATATCAAGGGGATATATTGGGTATATCAATATTACAAGGGGTATAATATTGATTGTGAATGGTATTATCCCTATAATTATCCACCGACTTTAAAAGATATAAGTAATCATTCAATTGCTCATGAAGCACCAATAATTAATGTTAATAATAATTATCTAGATCCTAATATTCAACTTTTAATAGTACTTCCCAAAGATAGTATTCACTTGGTTAGCAATAAATATAAAAAATATATGACAGATATTTATTGTGGATTGTTTCATATGTATCCTGCGAATTATAATATTCAAACATTTCTTAAAACACATCTATGGGAATGTAGTCCTATTCTACCATTAATTAATATTGAATATATTAAAAATATAATTTCCTTGTTTCCTCCTTAGATTTATATATATAAATTAAAAAATATATAATAAATATTTATATATAAAACATACGGGTATCTTTGCTAATTTATACGAGTTTCATAATTTCATCTATTTTATTTTTATCAGCATTAGCGAAATAATACCACGATTTTTTATTTGGGTCCCATTTTCCCCCATGTCTTTTCACAGCATCTTTATTTTTAAATGCAATTTTAATATATATCTTTTTTTCATCTTCATTTTCAAAAGTTTTATTTTCATTATTGCCATCTACAACGCGTTCAACGCGTTCAACACGTTCTTTTTCTGTAGATAAACTAAGATTTTCAATATCTTTAATAGATTTAATATTATCCTCGCTAATATTATTTTCATAATACCATTTTTTCGCATTCAAATCCCATTTTGCCCCGAGTTTTTTAACAGCATCTTTGTATGTATATGATACATTTATAAAGTTTTTAACAGTTTTAATTGTTAGATTTTTAAATCCATCAATATCGACATCTTCATCATGTTCTTTATAATTAGGATTTACAGCCATATTTGCTAATCTATCTGCTTGACTATTACCAATAGAATGTTTGTCTGATAAATTAGTATGTGCTTTAATATGATGTATTTTAATATATTTTTTATGGGGATTATAAAGATCATATATTTTTTGTAATAGTTTTAAATTAGGAGGTATCTTATCTTCTTTTGTTTTCCAGTTATTTTTTGCCAATCGTTCACCATACGAACCAGAACATTTCATAACGTATTCTGAGTCTGTATGTATATTAATAACTCTTTTATCTTCAATTTCTTTTTTCAATATTTCTAAGGCTCTTATCATAGCCGTCAATTCGCCTGTATTATTTGTTTGTTTTCCCTCAACTACATTAGATTCATTACGTACATCATCGTGCTCGAAGAATACACCATAACCAGCCTTAGCATTCATCTTTCCATTATTAATACAAGAGCCGTCGATATATACGTCAATATCTTGCTCTTCATCGATCCTTTCCATTGTTATATAGTAGTAGTATTAATAATATTATATAATAATAATCAATTTTTATATATCATTTTATATTCAACGTCATTTTCTAAATCTATTAAAAAACCGTTTTTAATATAAAAGTTAACTAAATAATCAGTATTAGATTTATGTTTATCTATGAATAAATATATAGATTCTTGTAAAATTTCTTTAGATTTTTGTAATAATTGAGAGGCTATTCCTCTATTCCTATAATTAATATTTACACATACTTGATTCAAATAATTATCACTTATTCCTATAAAACCAATTATATCACTTCCTATTATATAATATATAACGCTACTATATGTATTAAATCTATTTTTCTTGAAATTAGAATTTATTAATTTTATACATCTAAATATTTCATCCTCGTTTAAATCTTTCACTAACTTATACACAATCATAATTATATATTATATAAAAACAAAAAATTTTCTATTTATGTATATTATATTTTACATATTTATCTGCTATAATGATGATATGAAATATAATCATAATCATAATTAATATTTAAAGTGTTTGTATTACACCATTTTAACTCTCTCATTTCAACACTATCTTTGTAATTTTTAAAAACATAATTAAAATATATTTCATATTCTGATGCTCCAGAACCAAGTCTATCTGATTCAGAAACCATTTTTAAAAAAATGTTATAAAATTTATCATTGTGTTTTTTTTCTATTTTGTCTATTAAATTATTTATATAAGTTTTTTCAAACATCATATGATGACATATACCAGACACATTATATACTTTAATTAAATCATTATCTAATCTAGACATATGTTCAAAATAAGGCCTATGATATTCATTGCCAAAATTATATAAACACTTATTGTTTCTAATAAACTTAGTTGGTTTCAAAAAAAATGTATCAGCATCAATTATTAAACAATTATCTTTAATACCTGGAATTATAATTAATGAATATAATTTTAACAATTGTTGTAAATACCAATTATTTCTGTTTAATTCACCATACATTTTATTTATACTTTCAATAGAAAAGGGAAAGATATTTTCGTTAATTGTTATACATCCTTCAATTAATATATTAGGATCATTACAAATTAAATAAATGTTCCTATATCCAATAATATTTTTTTTTGTTAATTCTATTTGTTTATATATTATGTCCTTGTCATATTCTCCTATTGGAATAACAATGTCAAACTGTTTAATTTCTCTTGTTAGTTTATTCATTTTTTTTTCATATATTACATCTTCTTGCCATCCTTCATATGATAATGTATTTTTTATATCAAACCCTTTTGATAAAATATAATTATTTAGTTCATCAAACATTACTTGTCCAGAGTACATTTCTTTATATGAAACTTCAGTATTGATATATTTTACATTTTCTAAATGATCCCCTAATCCTTTTAATGCCAATAATTCCGCTCCTTGTAAATCCATCCATATTATATCTACATTTACAATACCATAATTATCCATAATAGTATCTAAACGATGACATTTTGTAATAATTTCATCTTGGACATATGTTTCAATAGTATAATTTCCATTACTTTTAAATATAGATGACGCACCTGGATTACCATCTATCCATGTAGTTCTTGTTTTTGATTGATTTATAGGATAAAATTTTATATAGCCGTCATAATCACATACAGCACCTTCTATCAATATAATTCTATCACTATATGGTTCAATATTTTTTTTACATATATCTAATGTATTTGGATTACATTCAAAAGCATAAATTATTGAATTTGGAAATTCTTTATAAAATTCAATACTTTGAAGACAATCTCGTGAACCAATATCAAATATTATATATTTTTCATTTTTTTCAATATATTTTATAAAGTTATCAATCATTATTAATATACATTATTTATATCTTTATATATTGGTTTATCATATTATATCACATTTATAAAAATAAAAAATATAATGGCATGTATAAAACACTAGAAAATTAATTTAGAATATATAATATTATTCTAAAATGATCTTATTATTAATATTGTAAATATCAATGTATTTCTGTGGTATTTTTTCAAATGATATTAAATTGATATTAAACTCGAAATTTTCCATCAAGTTGTTATCTATCAAATATTTATTTAATTCATTCTTTGAAAGTTTAGCCAACGCTATAGCCTTCTCTTTAGTAATACCTGTACCTATTTTTGGTATATTATCGCTTTTATCTCCATAAATTGCCTTAAAATTTAAATCTACAATAGCATTGTCATAACCGCGTTTTTTTAATTCTTTAAATTGCATATTAAATACAAGTACATTCTTATCTACAAGTTGAAGAAAATCATTATCATTAGTAATAATAACAATCTTTGACGAAATCTTATTTTTCAAATATTTATGTGTCAAATATACGATATCATCACCTTCTAATCTATCTGAATACATATTTTTCAACTCAAGTTTTTTATTAACATATTCATTAAATATACTAAAAATGTTCTTATTAAAATTGTTCTTTTGACTTCTTGTTGCCTTGTATTTATCGTATATATCATTTCTCCAAATATCACTACGCAAACAATCATAACATAGAATTATATTGTTTGTAGTCGTTTTCCAGAGTTTACATATCTTCTTCATATCATTATTAATATGCTTATAAAAAGCATTAATAAATGATTCGTTTTCAATAATTTCATCTACATTAATTTCTGGAAAATTCTTTTGAAATTTATACCATCTCATAGTAGCAAAATATCTATGGAAAATATAATAACTACAATCAATTAGTACAATATTATTATTTTTGCTTAATTTAATAATATTCATATACTTTATATTATTCTTATTTATTTAAATAATAAATCAATTTTTATATTATTTTTTATCTTCATTTAACCACATTTTTGCCTTATCCATAACGACTTTTAATTGGCTCTTATTTTTCTTTAATTCTCTCCATTCAATTTTAACATTCTCAAAGTTTTCTTTCTTATTCTTACTAACATCTTTAAGTTCATTTAGACGAAACTTTACAAATATATTGTAATCTGTGGGTTTCTTATCATTATTGGCATTTGTATTATTCGTATTAATAATTGTTTTTACCTTTGTCTTTTTAGTGACAGTATCTCCATTAAAGCCATCATCTACATCTGCGTCATAATCATTAGCGTCTTCATTGTTATCACATAAATCTTCTTTGTTTTCACCATTATTTGCTTCTCTTAGATTACAATCATTATCATGACATCCTGCGTCATTATTATCATTAATACTATCTGTTTTATTTTGATCTTTATTTTCTATTACTTCTTTCAAATCCTTTAAACTATAAACATTATCTTTGAATTTAAAGGTTTTAATATCTCCAATACTATCACCATTTTTATATGATGATAAAATGCTTTTTATCACAGGTTCTTCATGTGTAATTCTAGATAGGTGCTCATTTTTAACCCAGATCTTTTTATTGTTTTTAATATCAACTATCCATAACTCTTTATCATAACCTTCCATAATTGAATTAATATCATAGCCTTCTGCGGATAATCCAAAATGAAGAGGAGACAATTCAGTTCCTGTATAATAATTCTTAGATGAATTAATACATACTTTCTTAACAGAACTCGAACTCATATTTATATGATATATGTTATATCATATAAATCAATTTTTATATAATAATAAAAATGTTATAATAAATATTAGACATTTTCAAAAATTGATTTGGTATAGTATAAAATATTTCTATTAATCTTCATTGGTCTTAATGTGCTTTTTATATGAATTGCACGAATATATTGAAAATTTTAAAGATAAAAATAATGATAATATTAACGATGATATTGTTAATAATATTAACATTATAGAAGATAATATAATAGAATTATATTATAGTAAAAATAAAAATGGTGTTGGTGAGAAAATTAGCAATATACTAAACCCTTACATAATTCAAAATAAATATAAATTTTTTGAAGAATTATTGTACAATATTGTTAAGATATATCATATTAATATTGATAAAAAGAAGGAATATTATACATATTTATATTATATTAAAAATATTAATATAGAATAAATGGAAAATAACATATTGAAAAAATATATAGGAAAGTATTTTTCATCAAAATCAAAAATAGAAATTATAAAGGTTTCTTTGACATTCATATCCATATTAATATATATATGGTTTTTCTGTTTATTTATCATATTATATAGATTTATTATTGTAAATCTTTTTTATATTTTTCATCAAACACCCTTTAGTACTGTAATATATGATACGATTGGTTATGGATCGCCTGTATTTTATGGCCCGAACATTGTATTAGACATTATATCTTCGCCTGGTCTTATGTCTTTTTATGGTATTATATTTGGTGTATTAACAGCACTTATAATAGTCGCGTTTATTGTATGGATTATAATACAAGGGATATTCTTCGTAAGTTGGATGGCTTATGTATCTCCTTTCACTGAATTAATGGATGTGTTTAACGTATTTTTAGGTAAATCTACATTTTCTTCATTTGCTTTTAAAAATTTGTTAGCATTATTTAGCATTTTCCTAGGTTTTTTTAAGAAAAAAGAATCCTTTCAAAATTTTCAAATACCTAATATAACTGGTTCTAAATATATTACTGAATTACAAAAAAATCATTATGAAAAGGCTAAGAAACATTATGAAGATGAGAAACCTTATTTTATAAATGTAGCAAAAGCAAGAGAACATACAAGAGATGCTAATATTTTAAAAAGTTTAGCAATACCAACATCAAAACAAGATCAAATGAATGCGGATATTACAAATCAAAATATTGCGATTACTAAGTCTATAGAAAGTGCTATGAAGTTTTAATGATTTATTATATATAGAATTATAATCAAATTATTCTATTCATTTTTATAAATATCTTGGCTTCTCTTGAATCTCTTTAAGGGGTCGCACATGCTGAAGGCATGCCTTAATAGGCTTCTCTATAGCCTCTTAGAATTCAAACCAAGAAATCTTAAAAATCCTATTTTGAATTTTGAGTACATATCTCTGATATTTCTAAAATTTCAAAAGTTTTTTATAAATTTCTAAATAAATAAAGTTATGTACTCATTTTTTAAAATCAAAAAAAGTAAATATCTTGGCTTCTCTAGAATCCCTTAAAGGGTCGCACATGCTGAAGGCATGCCTTAAGAGGCTTATCTATAGACTCTTAGAATTTAAACCAAGAAATCTTAAAAATCCTATTTTGAATTTTGAGTACATATCTCTGATATTTCTAATTTTTCTAAAGTTTTTTATAAATTTCTAAATAAATAAAGTAATACGCTATGCTACTCAAATTCTAAAATCAAAAAAGTAAATATATTGGCTTCTCTAGAATCCCTTAAAGGGTCGCCCATGCTGAAGGCATGCCTTAAGAGGCTTCTCTATAACTGCTTAGAATTCAAACCAAGAAATCTTAAAAATCCTATTTTGAATTTTGAGTACATATCTCTGATATTTCTAATTTTTCTAAAGTTTTTTATAAATTTCTAAATAAATAAAGTTATGTACTCAAATTCTAAAATCAAAAAAGTAAATATATTGGCTTCTCTAGAATCCCTTAAAGGGTCGCACATGCTGAAGGCATGCCTTAATAGGCTTCACTATAGCCTCTTAGAATTCAAACCAAAAAATCTTAAAAATCCTATTTTGAATTTTGAGTAGCACAACGTATATCTCTGTTATTTCTAATTTTTCTAAAGTTTTTTATAAATTTCTAAATAAATAAAGTAATACGCTATGCTATTCAAAATTTAAAATCAAAAAAGTAAATATCTTGACTTCTCTAGAATCCCTTAAAGGGTCGCCCATGCTGAAGGCATTCCTAAAGAGGCTTCACTATAGCCTCTTAGAATTCAAACCAAGAAATCTTAAAAATCAAAAATCAATATAATTAAAAAATATCATTATAGAATAAATGGAAAATAACTTTTCTTCGCCATCAACAGATATTAATTATAGTGCCGAAAATGAGAAGGAGATAGAATATTTAAAAGATGATATTACTAAAATGTTAATCGATTATGAAAAAATAATTAAGATATCACTATATATATTTTTATTGGTTTCATATTATTTATATGTATTTAGACCAAGCGATGAAGTTTTTAGTAATAGTACAAAATTCTATATATATGTTTTATTAATTATTATAATTTATTTTATTAATTCAACTGAATTAATCACATTATTAAAACTATTAGTTTTTCTAATTTTCTTATCAGTTATTATAGGCTTTATATATTATAATATAGAAAGACTCGAATTTATTATATTATTCTATTATTCATTTAATTATCAATTAGAGAAGATATATAATAATACTTCTGCTAATTATAATGAAGTCATATTCAGTTTCATATTTATATCTATTATATCTATATTATCTATCGTATTATATTGGGATAATATATATACTGATTCAAAAAAATTATCTAAGTGTGGTAAATTAATCAATATAATTGAAGAAAACAATAAGAAAAAAAAACCATTCGTTTATAATATTATAGTTATGAACAACGATTTAATAAATACATCTACATCTCATTATGTTTTAAAAATAACCTACGATTTTATAAAAAATAAAACAATCGTAGATTTTGGTACAGATAAGGGAAATTATGAAGATGGTTCGGAATCATTTAAAAAACCCGATTATTTGACTTTATTAAAATCATACAGCGGAAAGTTAAAAAATTTAAATAATGAAATTGAAAAATTAAATGATATAAAATCAAAAACTAGTACGCAAGATGCTAATTTAGAAAAATTAGAAACAGATCTAACAACTATAACCAGTGAACTAAGTACAATACAAAATGAATATGATAAGTTAATGATTTTAATTAAAAAAGATGAAGAAAAAGCCGATAAAGCATACTTCTTTTATTTTAATTTAAAAACTATGAAAAGCGAAAAAATTGAAACAATAGATGCAAATATTATAAATTCAGAAACTTATAAATATATATTAGTAGATGAATATAATAAAAAAGTTCCTTATGAAGAATCGTCAAAAGAATTAATTAAATTTACTAAAAATTATTCTTATAATGAATTTTATAATATCAATATAATAAATGATATAATATATGCTAAAAACAATCGCAATAAGTTGTTTATATAATATAACAAAAATATTATATTAGTGTAGATTAAATGGATATTCAAGAAAATAAAGGTTCTAACGAAATCTTTAATATTTTAAATACATATATATCTGGATTTGAAGCATATTCGTATTATATCTTTTACAGTTTGTCAAATGTTTCTAATAATACATATAACACATCTTTTTATCAACATTCATTTATTTTAATATTTATAGCCCTCGTAATTTTTATTATGATTGTCATTTATTACGATGTAATATATAGAGAGGCTAGCAATATTAAGAGATGTAGAGAAATAGAAGAGGCTACAGAAATTAATGATAATTTAGAATATCCTTATAAATATAACATATATGTTATTAATAAAAACATAACCGATAAATCATTATCCAATTTTAGTTTTTGTTTACAATATGATTTTATAAGCAAGACTACTAATGTTATTTTTGGTAAAAATGATAATGTCAATAGTATTACATTTAGTTTAAATGATAACCTCGAAAATGAAGACAATTTATCACCAGCCTTTGTATATTATGATTTAGCAATAGGTAATTTTTCATATATTCAATATATTGATAGTTCAAACAAATCTTTCTATATTAATAAGAATGTAATAACAAATCCTAAAGAATATGTATTTATAATAACAAGATATGATAATAAGATTGTCGGTAATGATAAAGTTGCATATGAACTTTTGAAATTTGTTAAATTTGCTGGATATGATAAGAATTCTGTTAATTTATCCGCCATCTATAATATTTTATATTCAATAGATAATAAAAAAAATAGTGTTGTAATGTAATTTATGTAAATGTTTCTTCTAGTAATTTCTTTAATTCTTCCAATTTTTCGGCATTTTTAATTTTAGGGTAATTTATATTAAATTCTATAAACATATTCCCTTTATTATTTGTATTTAATATAGGCAATCCCTTACCTTCTATTAAATATTTTTTACCATTTGAAATAACCCCCAGTATTTTAGTATTTAATTCTATAGTTTCTTTAAAATATGGTATCGTTATTACTTCGCCAATTATAGAGTTTATAAACGATATATCTGTCTTATAATGAAGATCGTTTCCATTTCGTTTAAAATGTTTATGTTCCTCTATTTTTACGCTTATTATTAAATCGCCAGGTTTAATATTATCAGTCTTCGGTTGTTCTCCTAATTCAGGAAATGCTGTTCTATAAGATTCATTTATTCCTTTTGGTATAATCAAAGTAGCCTTAACATCTTTATTATAAAATCCTTTTCCACTACATAATTTACAATTAGATTTTCCTTTAATTATAATACCCTCGCCACCGCATTTATTACATTGAGATTGAAAAACGGTTTGCATTATTCCCATACTTTGTATTCTATGTATAAATCCTTTGCCATCACAATCGGGACATTCAGCATTACAACTAGTACAATATTTTTTCAATTTAATATTTAAATCTTTTTTAACACCATCATAGATATCTTCAAGTGTTAAATTAAATACACTTTCTATCGAATCAGCCTTTTGTGGCTGTCTGTTTCCTCTTCTTCCTCCGCCACCCGCTCCAAACCCAAAAAAATTTTCTCCAAATCCATGTTCATGTCCTCTAAAAAATGCTTCAAAAATATCCTGATGGCTTCTCATATTATCATTAGACCCTTCATTATAATTATTATCTCCACAAGCATCATATTTTTCTCTTTTATCTTTATCTCCTAAAATATTATAGGCATTTGATATTTCTTTAAATTTATCAGCACATTCTGGATTTCCCTTATTTTTATCAGGATGATATTGCATTGCCTTCTTTTTATAAGCACTTTTAATTTCATCTTCCGTAGCATCTTTGCTAACATCTAAACATTTATATAATTTATGATTATCCGCCATTCTTTAATAAATTTATATATTAAATGTTTATATAATATATTTATATAATTTTTCATCATATAATATATTCCTTTAAAAATAAATAAAATTATATCAAAATTATTAAGTAATAAAAAAAATATATAATAAGTAATAATATATATATATATATAGAATTAAATAACCATCTTTCTAATTACAAATATATCTCATCATAATATTCATTGTGTATAGTTCCTGATTTAGTAATTTAAAGGCATATGGCATCCTTACCTGTGCTATATCAGTATTATTTTTACAGTATTTACAACTATAAATATTTTTATCTGTATTAACATTCGCGTGCATTCCACATTTTTTACAAATAAATATACGATAATTATCAGATACATGAAGCATTCTTTCAGCCAAGAAATTAGATGTGCCATGTGCGATAAAGCAATCTCTTTCCATTTCTCCCAAACGAAGACCTCCCGAACGTGCACGTCCTTCACTTGGTTGTCTTGTAAGCATAACAATCGGCCCATTTGAACCACGTGAATTTCCAGTCCATACCGATTTTCCATTTCTTCTTACCATAAATATCTCAGTAGATACACTCAGGCAATATACTGAACCTTCATAATAATATATATTCTCTTTATTTGATTTATCATTAGGATTATTGACAATCGGTTTATTCTTATTTTTAACAATAGTAATTTTCCAATAATTATTATATTGTGATTTAATACCACTCCATCCAGCATGAATCAATAGTCTCATCATATCATCGGCTAAACTCTCACACAATGTACAATACATATTTTCAAAATTATTTTTAATATCTTCATTTTTAACAGATACCATAGATTTAACCAAATAACGACATTGATTTGTGCTCAATTCCCAGACCCATGAAGGAAATTTATATTTATTCAAATCTTTAATATAATTCATTATTTCGTTATTATCATTATTTCCATATTCATTAATTAATAGAACATTATCTTTATTAATTCCGTTATGTGCCATCCATTTACCAAAGAATGAAAGCCAAGCCTCCATATTAACAGGCTTATTATTTGGAATAATTAATTGATAATCATTAACATTCCACAATGTATCTTTTTTATATCTAATTTGTTTTCCTTGTATTTTACTTGCTTCAATTAGATTATATACATTATCTTTATCATTTTTAACATACATTCTATGACCAATTGTCACATCCAAATCAATCATATTATTTGATATATTATACATATATCCTTTGTAATCGGGATATTTATATATTTCTACAGGGTTCTCATATACTAATTTGTCATCTTTCAAAATTGCTACATTATCACTTTTCTTAATATCAGCAATAGGTTTCCAGCCATTGTCTGTTAATACTTCGTGATCTTCTGTTAGACAATGAACTTTATCTGTAACCATATGTTTTAGCCGCTGATAATATGTGGGGCCAATAAATATCTCTGTTCTAATTTGTTCTCCTGTACGGCCATTATACATAATTTCATTTCCGTATCTTTCCATTCCTGACATCTCCAATACTTTCGCGATATCTTCAACGGTACAATCATTATATGGCGTTGAATCTCCAAAAGCACCAATATGACACCCTGCTTTGCCCATAATACATTCCATAAGTTGAGCAATAGTCATACGCGAAGGAATAGCGTGAGGATTCATAATAATATCTGGAACAATTCCATCCTTAGTATATGGCATATCTTGATGTTTATATGTCATACCAATCGTTCCTTTTTGAGCACTACAACTAGCACATTTATCACCAATCTCGGGTTTGCGATTTTTGCGAATACGTACCTTACAAAACTTATAACCTTCGCTATTTATTCCATTATAATTCATATCAATATAGCCGTCATCGTTAGTTTTCATAGTTAAACTACTGTCTTGATATGAAATTTCTCCATTACTCTTTTTAGGCATTACCTTACCTACAATAATATCATTTCCTGTTACATACGTATTTTTAGGAACAAAACCATTTTCATCTAACTTATCATAACAATATGGCTTCTTTTCAGTTTTATCATTAGGATTAGTAAATATTTCTTCTTCGCCAGTACTATGATTTTTATTACAAACATCTCTAAGTGCCTTGTAATATGTACTAGTAAACAACCCTCTGTCTAATGCCGATTGATTAATCATAATACTATCTTCTTGATTAAATCCCGTATGTGTCATAATTGCCACAATAGCATTGACACCTGATGGCAATTTGTGAGCCATCGTATATTTTGATAATTTAGTATATACTAGCGATTTTTGCGGATAATTCAATATATTACCCATCGTATCAATACGTTTATTAAAATTACTAGCATAAATACCTAGTGCCTGTTTTCCCATAGCACATTGATAGCAATTTCTAGGCGATTGATTATGATCACTAAATGGAATATTAACACCTAGAATACCATTCATCAAACTAGGATGAATTTCGCAATGAGTATAACACGGCGGTAGAGCAGTTCCTTTAATTCCTTCGTCCAAATCTGTGGGAAATGTTGCTATCATAGCCGTGTTTATTTCATCACAATCCATATATTCCAGAAATCCTTCTTCTTCCAAATAACTTTCTTCATCAGTATTCTTTTCATCATAAGGCTCATTAGGAGAGATGAAATAATCAAAATTCTTATCCTTAATATAATCTTCCCATTTGATATTTTTTCTTTTTAAAATTTTTTCAATTCGCAATACACTTTTTTTCAATTGCGGATCATAATCAACAATATATAGAGGTCTGTACATACGTCCCGCTTCAGTGCTGATTATAATATTTGATTTTTGAATATTCCAAACAACTGATGTCATTGGATGAATAATGCTTGATCTTTTATAATGCTTTAGTGTTTTATAGAGTTCAATAGGGTTATTATGATAGCCAATAATATCGCCATTAACCATAATATATACATTTGAACAATGACCCATATTTTTAAGAAAATTTATCGCCGACTTTTCCGTATTATCATTTCCAGATTTATATGTATCATCATACATTACAACTCCCAATTCTTCAAGAACCTTTCTAATATGATAACTATTCATAGCAATAGATACATTCGTACTTAAAGCCATATTTTTAACTAATCCCACTGAACTACCTTCTGGCGTTTCAGCGGGACAAATCATTCCAATTTGAGAATTATCTAATTTTCTAGGCTGTACTAGTTTTCCATTTTTTTCCATAGCAGTATTAATACGTCTCATATGCGATAATGTACTAGCATATGACATACGATTTAGAACTTGTGAAACACCTTGTTTAATATTTTGAAAACTTCCAATACTTTTAATACCCCAATTACCCGTAGAGAATGAATATTTAATCCACGATTCTAAGAGAGATTGTTTGAAAAATCTGTGAATGCTAATATCCGAAATAATATTAGATAGAGGAGTATTGGAATTTCCACGCCACATATTGAGTTCCTTCTCAATGGCTACTTTCAATTCTTTTGTCAATTTACCATAACACTGGCGAAATAGATTACTCATTAAAACACCTGGAGTATCTACACGTTTATTAATATAAGAATCGCGATTATCATATGTGTCATAACCTAGATAAATACGAATCATCTTGCGGATAATATAACCGACGTACAATGCTTTTCTCCTATAACTTTTACCAACATGAGGAAGGAAATCATTTAGCAGATTATTATGCAGAAGCGTTTTATTTACTGAATGTTCATTATTTTTATTAGAACCGTTCATGATTTTAATAAGAACACATTCCGCCTGTTCTTGTGTTTTGATATCACAGGCATCTTCGCAACACGCCATCAATTCGGCAATTACTCTTTTATTCTCTTCTTTGTTTGTATCATATACAATATGATGGATAATTTCTTTGTCGCTGAGAATACCTAGGGCACGAAACATAACAAATACGGGAACTTCAGATCTTAGAAATGATGTATTGATACGAATAATACGTCCCATATGATTTAGTTTTCCACTCATATTAAGACACGTGGTTTTAGGAGGAAGATAAGACGAATTACATACAGAACGAATCTCGGCATACAACCCCTCGCTATTATTATTGGGATGAAATACCAATGTCTTATTCTCATTAATTCTATCTTGTGAAATAAGAACCTTTTCGTTTCCGTTGATAATAAAGTATCCGCCGAAATCATAAATACATTCGCTGTTATTCTCTTCGCAAATTCCTTGCATTTGACTTAGAACACAAAGTTTTGATCTAACCATAATAGGAATTTTGCCAATATAAATATTATTAACAGTTTTATCAAATTTCTCAATCATTCCATTTTTATTAGTATATTCTGTCACAATATGAACATTAACATAAATACCACTAGAATATGACATATTATTCATTCTGGCGATATATGGTGTCATAATATTATGCGTTCCATCTCCCATTTGATAACTCGGTTTTGTAATGCTAGGCTGAAGAATATTAATAGAAATCTTATAGTTATTATCATTGATAGATAAATCACTTTTAGGATTTGTTAATTTTACTTTAATAGGATTAAAACCTGCTATAATTTGACCGAGAGTATTATCTACAAATTTGTTATAACTATCAATTTGGTGTTTTACAAGAGGATTTGAAGATTCTTGAGAACCGCCCTTCAAAAAATAGGTATCCATAATATCCCAACAATTGATAGATGAAAACATTATATGACAATGCGAGTTAGTTAATTATAATTAATTAATTCTTAAATATCAATTTTTATTTTTAAATTATAAAAAATGATTTTGCGATTATAATAATATTTATAACAATCAAGGGGTATGTCTAGCATAATTGCTATATGCGGGGCTAAAAGAAGTGGAAAAGATATTCTATCAAAACATATAGTATCTAAATATAATTATAAAAAGATTTCTTTTGCAGAACCATTAAAAAAAGCAGTTAAAGAGTTATTTAATTTTAACGATATTCAAGTTGGAATAGATGAAGAAAATAGCAATGGATATGAAAAAGATATGATTGATGAACGCTGGGGAATATCTCCACGTAAAGCCTTACAATTTTTTGGAACAGAAGTAATGCAGAATACTATTAATGATCTTATTCCTAATACAGAAAGAGGTTTTTTCGCGGATATCTTGCTATCTCGCATATCTGGAGAAAATACGAATTATGTAATTAGTGATTTGAGATTTTTACATGAATATAATAAATTAAAAAGTTCCGAAAAAGTAAAATATTTAATTATTATAAAAATAAATAGACCTTCTATTAAATGCGATATAGATTCGCATATATCTGAAAATGAATATATGAATATTCCACATGATATAGAAATTATGAATGATGGAACTATAGATGATTTAAAAGATTTATTTGATATATTTTATGAAAAATATTGGGAATAATTCATAGTAGTTTAGCATATGATATCATACATCTCTCAATTGATGTCTTAATATCTGGTATATTAGGATATAACTCATATAATTTTTCTGTTGAGAGTTCAATATTTGAGCGTTTAGAAAGGAGTATTTTGTTTTGCTCCTCAATTGTAAAATTCTTCCAAGTAAAATCATTATCTACATGGGTTTTATATAGTTCTAAAATTTCATTATGAGTAATTGCCCCTTTATTACACATGTTAAATGTACCTGTTATATTTTTCTTTATCATGTCCAACATTATAGGGTACATATCATGTAGAACTGTCATAGAATTTGGTACTGAACAAACATATTCGTAGTTGGTAATTTTAGTTATAAAATTTCTATCGTGGTCATAATTTATTATAGGCATTCGTATGCGTAGATTTAGAGTATTTTTTGAATACATATGTTGTAATCTGTCGGTATATCCTTTTACAATCGAATAAGATGAACCGAAAAAATTAGGGAGATCATCTTCATTATTTTTTTTACCTTCATCATTATATTCAAATATACACCCAGTTCCCATATAAGTATAATGTATATTATATCTTTCGCATAATATTGATAAAATAATAGGTGCGTATAAATTATCGCGTATATTTTCTACTAATTTTCCAGGTTGTTCAAGATAATCTATAGTATTAAAATTTTCTCCATAAGTTCTTCCTATTAATGATATAATATTACTAGGTAAATGTTCTAATATTTCTTTTTCTACATCTTTTTCATTATCTGCTCGCGAATCACTTTCGATATATAAAATATTATTTTCATCTAAATATTCGCAAAATTGCCTACCAATCCATCCTTTACTGCCGAAAATTAACAATTTCATTATTATATTTTACAATTATAATCTTATATGTTAAAAAAATTGATTAAATATTTTTAATTAAATGGTATTATAATTATTATGGAATGTTCTAAATGTCATAAGATTAAAGGGTTTAATGATTTTACCTATAAAAATCCTAAAGATAAAATTTATTATATGTATTGTGATATTTGTAGAATTAAATATTTTTGTGACGAAGATAAACATAAAGAGAGGGCGAATATAGAATATAATATGAGAAAACTTGAAAATGTTGTAAAATGCGAATGTGGTATAAATTATGTATGTTTTAGAGATTTTCATATGCTAAGACATTTAAATAGCAAAAAACATAAAAATTTAATGTCAAAAAAATAAATTTCTTTATATATTATTAGAATAATAAGTAATAAAATGTTAGGAGGTTCTAGTTGTTGCGGAAGTGCTAAAGGTGGAGCAAAAAACACCAAAAAAAAAGTTGTAAAACCTAAAAAAGGAGTAGTTAAGAAGATAAAGGGTGGAAATACTGATCCTGAAACTGTAACTGTACCTGATCCTGTAACTGTACCTGATCCTGTAACTGGTGGTGCTAAAAAAACAAAAAAGAGAGTAGGAAAACCTAAAAAAATAGTTAAGAAATATGGCAAGAGAAAAGGTGGAAATGGCGAAGAACCTAAAAATAAAGAAGAAAGCGATGAAAAACGAAATGATAATGACCAGGGTGATGACCAGGGTGATGACCAGGGTGATGACCAGGGTGATGACCAGGGTGATGACCAGGGTGATAAAGAACCTGGCAACAATGGTGACCAGGGTGGTGGTGCTAAAAAGAAGAAAGGTTCTAAGGTTGTTAAAAGAGCCTTATCTCCTTATAATAAATTTGTTAAGAAAAATTTTGCTATAATGAAAAAGAAATTTCCTAATGAAAAAGCACCTCAAATTATGCAAAAGGTTGCTATTGAATGGAAAATATTTAAAAATAAATAATTAAAATAATAATATAGTAATATTAGATTAAATGGATAAAAAATATATTAAACCTTATAAAACAGATTATACAATATATACTATATCAAATTGTAAATATTGTAATCTATTATGTAATGATATTAAAAGTAAAAAATATATAATAAACTGTGATAAATATCTAATATCTCTAAGAGAACGTGATAATTTTTATAAATATATTCACAAATATACTATAAAACCTTACATATATTTTCCTATGGTATTTAAGGAAGGTGTATTTATTGGAGGATATAAGGAGTATCTAGATAGTAAATCTCACATCAAGTCATTGAAATAATCATAGTCTGTATAATCAATTGTGGCAATAATATTTTCAAAGCCATCGTCGAATACTACCGATTCTTCTTCATCAATAATGACATTTTTATAGAAATTGTTCTTTTTCATTTTTTTGCCAAAGATGTTCTTGTAGTTGCTTTCAAAGATAGAGTAGGTAGGGCTCATATTTTCCTCAAGTCTTTCTTAAGACTTCTTAAAGTGCTTTTTCTTGTTGTTGTCTGTGGACAGCAAAGATACAAAGAGTTTATGAGGATATGCTCTTTATCTAATGGTGTACTAAAAAATATAAAAAACATATATCAATTTTAAATATTATAACAATATTTTAGAACATATTTTATTGCTTTAATGGCTTAAGATGAAAGGTTTTTATAGGTAATACAATTTTTTTATTTTTATCTTTTATATCCATCATAACAATAGGTTCATATTTAATAGGTTCTAAATGAAAGGGTTTTCTTGCGTAAGTAATTTTTGCCTCCATATCTACAAATATTGTAATATATATTGTTAATAATTATGAGTCAATTTTTTACTAATAAATAGTAAATATCTTGGCTTCTCTAGAATCCCTTAAAGGGTCGCCCATGCTGAAGGCATGCCTTAATAGGCCTCTCTATAGCCTCTTAGAATTCAAACCAAGAAATCTTAAAAATCCTATTTTAATTTTGAGTACATATCTGAAATTATTTAGAAATTTATAAAAAACTTTTGAAATATTAGAAAATAAAAAGTTATACGCTTACTCTACTCAAATTCTAAAATCAAAAAATAGTAAATATCTTGGCTTCTCTAGAATCCCTTAAAGGGTCGCCCATGCTGAAGGCATGCCTTAATAGGCCTCTCTATAGCCTCTTAGAATTCAAACCAAAAAATCTTAAAAATCCTATTTTTAATTTTGAGTACATATCTCTACTTTTTCTAAAATCTTAAAAGTTTTTTAGAAATTATAAAATAAATAAAGTTATGTACTCAAATTCTAAAATCAAAAAATAGTAAATATCTTGGGTTCTCTAGAATCTCTCAAAGGGTCTCCTGTGCGGAAGGCATGCCTTAATAGGCCTCTCTATAGTCTCCTAGAATTCAAACCAAGAAATCTTAAAAATCCTATTTTGAATTTTGAGTACATATCTCTACTTTTTCTAAAATCTTAAAAGTTTTTTAGAAATTATAAAATAAATAAAGTTATGTACTCAAATTCTAAAATCAAAAAATAGTAAATATCTTGGCTTCTCTAGAATCTCTCAAAGGGTCGCCCATGCTGAAGGCATGCCTTAATAGGCCTCTCTATAGCCTCTTAGAATTCAAACCAAGAAATCTTAAAAATCCTATTTTTAATTTTGAGTACATATCTGAAATTATTTAGAAATTTATAAAAAACTTTTAAGATTTTAGAAAATATAAAGTTATGTACTCAAATTCTAAAATCAAAAAATATAAATATCTTGGCTTCTCTAGAATCCTTCAAAGGGTCGCCCATGCCGCAGGTATGCCTCAAGAGGCCTCTTAGAATTCAAACCAAATATTCTTAAAAATCCTATTTTTAATTTTGAGTACATATCTCTACTTTTTCTAAAATCTTAAAAGTTTTTTATAAATTATAAAATAAATAAAGTTATGTACTCAAATTCTAAAATCAAAAAATATAAATATCTTGGCTTCTCCAGAATCCTTCAAAGGGTTGCCCATGCCTACGGCATGCCTTAATAGGCCTCTCTAGATATATATTATTATTTTCTAAAAATTATAAAAAGTATTATAGTGTATGTTAAAGTGTAGCCTTGTGGCTTGAGAGGCCTCTCTATAGCCTCTTAGAATTCAAACCAAGAAATCTTAAAAATCCTATTTTTAATTTTGAGTACATATCTCTACTTTTTCTAAAATCTTAAAAGTTTTTTAGAAATTATAAAATAAATAAAGTTATACGCTTACTCTACTCAAATTCTAAAATCAAAAAATATAAATATCTTGGCTTCTCTAGAATCTCTCAAAGGGTCGCCCATGCTGAAGGCATGCCTTAATAGGCCTCTCTATAGCCTCTTAGAATTCAAACCAAGAAATCTTAAAAATCCTATTTTTAATTTTGAGTAGCACAGCGTATATCTCTACTTTTTCTAAAATCTTAAAAGTTTTTTAGAAATTATAAAATAAATAAAGTTATACGCTTACTCTACTCAAATTTTAAAATCAAAAAAGTAAATATATCTATTGATCTATCATATATTTAGTATAATCTGTAATACAATTCAATATATCACTATAAGATTCTCTTTGATTTACTGTTCTTGGATATATCACAAGCCATTTATCAACCAATTGTAAATTTATCCAATATACGTCAAATTCATATTTACCACTTACAGTAGGGTTCTCTATCAATAATTTAAGACCCTCCCTGTAATTAGCAATTATCTTATCATAATAATGCTTTTTTACAATATAACCAGCGGCAGAATACGAAGCCTTAACTTGATGTATATAATTATTTATAGGTATTACACCATTTACCTTATCTAATATATTTGTTGCTATTAATAATACATCATAATCTAAATTATTAGATTGAACATAGTTTGTAAAATCTATAAACATCTTATTATATTTTTCAGGCTGTAAGAATTGAATGTCGTCTTCGACAATTACCACATAATCTAAATTTTTCTCCTTTGCCATCTCTATAACTGCCAAATGACTTAGTCCACATCCCAATATTCCTCTATCGTTTTTAATAGCATTAAATCGCTCATATTTCCATTTCATTTTAGTTAGTTCAGTTTCTACAAATATTCGCCTATCTACTCTTTCCTCCAAATTTATATAATAAACATTTTCTAGCAAATATTTATTTTGATATGTATCACACATAATCCAATGATCTGGAAATAAATCCGTAGTATTATTATTTATTAAAGCCGCGTTAAACCATTTATTAGGATAACATATTATCTTATTTATATTATCTTCAGCCAAGTAAGCAGACCACCAACTAAATGTACTATTTGCTATAATATGATGCTTACATAAACTCATCATAATCATTTGCTCCCAATCTTCTAATTTTACGTTTGTCTGTGTAAATATTATATTTGGAAAAATATTTTTTAAAGGAATTATATAATTATTTATTACAAACGCCTTATCATCATCTTCGCAGAAATATAGTATTTTAATATTATTTTCTTCAATCTCAATATGTTTAATAGCATTTATGTAATATTCCAATGGCATTATAGGATGGTTTTCTAAATTCTTAAAATCACCTATGCGAAAATGTAAAGAAACCATCTCTCCAACATTAATATCGTGTACTTTATTTATAATATCATTTCTCATAGTATTCCAATCTATTTCATTTAGTATTTCTTTTTTATAAAAATCAAAATATTTATATGATTGAAAATATCCACATAATTTTAAATTATCATCCTTTGATATTTCAGGCAATTCATTGTATTCAAATGATTTCTCATTATATATAGGTAAATCTATTATTGTGTTTATTAAATACTTTTCTAATTTATTTAAAAAGTTATTCCAATATACATTTCTGTATGTACAACTAGGACTATAAGATTTTCTTTCTATTATTAAAGGGTTTTCATATTTTTTAGAGTACGCCATTAATGTCATGATTTGAAATAATTGATTTCCTAAACCTCCCATAATATCAACAGATATCATTGATTATAAAATATATAAATATTAATGAATATATATCTTATATAATAATAATAATAATGTTCGCAGATATAGTAAAAATTATTAGTCTAAATAATTTAAGTAAAAATGCTCAATATGTTATTTTCGGTGGCACTATTATAGTAGATGAGCCCATATGTAAAAAAGAACTATCAGAACAAATATACGATTTTACTGAATGTGTAGATAATTGGGTAATTAAAGATAATTATGAAAAAATCGACCATCAAAATAATCATTAAAATATATAAATATATTAACACATTATATATATAATGGATAGAGCAATTGAATTATCAGCAATTAGCACAGGCGGGCCATTTGGAGCGGTTATTATTGATCGTAATGGTAATATTATAGGCGAAGGTCATAATGAAGTAACAGTAAGTAATGATCCTACGGCACACGCTGAGATAGTTGCAATTAGAAGAGCATGTAAAAATAGTAATAATTTTAGTTTAGAAGGATGTACTATATATACTAGTTGCGAACCTTGTCCTATGTGTCTTGCCGCCTGTTATTGGGCAAGATTGGATAAAATATATTATTCTAATACTCGCCAAGATGCGGCCGATATTGGATTTGACGATAGTCATATATATGAAGAAATTAAGAAAGACAATGATAAAAGAGAAATCCCTATAATTTCTTGCGATGATAATAATAGTAAAATGAAGGCAAAAGAAATATTTGAGAAATGGTTTAATAATTCTAAAAATATTAGATATTAAGGTTTTATTTTTATAATATAATTATAGATTATATGAGTACTGAGTTTGAGAAAAAATATAATGAATCAAAAAGAATAAGGGAAAAATTTCCCGAGAGAATACCTGTAATAGTTGGAAAGGCGGCTGGATGTAATTTAAATGATATTGATAAGAAAAAATATTTAGTTCCGTGTGATATTACAATAGGCCAATTCATATCTATAATAAGACAGCGTATTAAACTATCTCCAGACAAAGCAATATTCATATTTATAAATAATATATTACCTCCAACATCGGCAAATATGCTTACAATATATAATGAAATGAAACATGGAGATGGATTTCTATATATTTATTATAATGGCGAATCTGTATTTGGAAAAAATGATATCCTTTATTTACTATAAAAATAATATTATACTAAAACCTCTAAGATAAATGAACAAATATCTTGAAAGTCAGTCACGAGAGCAATTAGAAAAGCAAATAATACTTATGGATGATATTAAGAATTATAAAAAATGTAAAGAAGAATTATTTGACTATTGTGATAAAAATGGATATACTAGTAAAATGATTAAGGAAAAAATTATATACTATATGAATGATTATAGCCCATGTTTTTATGGAATATCTAAAAATAACTATAAAAAAATTAGAAGATTAATGGCTTATAAAATTAAAGAAAAGAAATATATTTATCTATATTCTTTAATTCTAAATAATGATAATAATCCAAAAACGGAAATTAATAGATATTTAGGATGTCTTACGGTAGATGAAAGAAATATATTTTTACTAGATATTGTAAACACCTAAATATCTAAAATTATACTATAATCATATTACTGGGTATGAACCCGCGATATACATAATAATCACCAATAACCTCTTTATATATTAAATAAATAGAGCAATAATAACGAATAAAATTAGTAAAATTATTATCAATAATTAAATTTTTTTCAATATCAGGAAGTACAATTAACGAAGATACAACCAATGGCACAACAATAGCCCACATTTTCATATTATTCCATTTATATTTAATACGCATAGTATATGAAAAAATATATAAATAACATATGACAAAATCGGCAAATTGTGAATAAAACCCTCTTAATATTACATGATACAAATATAAAGGATATATAAGAGTTAAAGAATAAACACGATGATAATGTATAGTTTCACATTTACCTTTGCGTACAAGCGTCATCATGAAAGGGGCTGATTGAATAGCATATAAAGGGGCAAAATTCAAAGAGGCGGCTAGTTCTCCAGAAAATACGGCCATAATAGTTGCACCAAATTGTTTTTTAGCATATTCATTTTTTATTTTTGTTATTTCATATTCAGTTAATTTTTCTGGATATGGCATTGCGTTAGTAGTTCTTTTCTCTTTATCTCCATATTTTTCAGTTATAATACTTGCTATTTTAATACATCCAATAATTATTAGATATTTTATAATACTCTCTAGAATTAAAGCGTATCCTCTATATTCAATTGTTATTAATGCCGAAGATTGTGATGGCCACAATTCTAACAATGTAATTATAGTAAATAATACGTGTCGACAAGAAAATAATATAGAATGAAGTCTAAACTCTTTCCATATCATGGGACTTGTGAAATTTCTCTTTTCAGGTAATGGTATTGTTAAAGAGGCTATCGGTAATAAAGCATGAACTAATACAGAAGAACAAGAAAATATTTTAGATTCAAAAGTAGGAAAAGAAGTTCCATATACAATAGCATAATAAAAACGTAAAATAAAATTTAAAACTGCCAATAATCCTAATGTTTTATGTAAATGATATTTATCATGATTTGTAAAAAGATAAGCCATATCTTCTCTGTATGTGAATATAATTTATAAATATATTTTTATATATTTTTAATTATAAATTATTATAATAAGGAAAATACCTTATAATTAATATATGAATAATCTTTCATAGGACGACAACAATGAAAATCGGTATATAAACCATTTTGTATATTATTTATAATATTTTCGTCGTTATTTATAATATTATTAATTTCATTATAAGATCCTCTACATAATCTTCTATATCCTGTCTTATTTTCATCAAGGCAAATTAGATTATTTGTTCTTAAATTCCAATTCATTACTTTTTCATATAATACTAGTTGGTCAGTACTCCATCCCTCATTTGCGTGACCTTCTTTAATTATAGTATTATTGCTTACATTTAATATATAATTTCTAATATCTTCGATATTATTAATTTTAAAAATATCTCGCCATACTTCATTCGTTGCAATATTATAACACATGGCGATTTGTTTGTATTCAAAACATACATCGCCTCTGTAATAAATAAATTTACTATTATCAAATAGTTCAACATTTTTAGTATAATAAGTTCTATTCATCGGCAACATATCCATATCTGTAATTAATATACCATTCTTATAATTTAATATACAAGGATACAATAATCTTATAAATTGTGATGTAAAACTAGTAAGAACATTATCAATTGGCTTAAATAATATTATATTGTTTTTATATTCTAGAAATTGTTCAGGAATTTCATCGGCTATCAATATAATTTTTACATCTACATTAGGATACAGCCTATTCCACGTTTTAACAAATATAGGTATGAAATCTATATATAAAGGATTTGTATTTACGGAAGTAAGAACACAATCTAATATCATTATTTTATAAATTATTAAATAATCATATATTTATATAATAAAAAATAAAAAATAAATAATATACTATATAATATCACTTTATAAATCTTTTTACGTATCTAATGTAGCCATCGAAGATTGATATTTGTCATCTCTGGAGTGTATTGAAAAGGAACGCTATTTTGAATCTCTATAGCATTACATACATTCCCGTTATTTATGAAAGAATTGTGTAAAGATTCCCATTCTCGGTCATTTAAATCGCAAATATCCATAATATAATCCTTAATGCTATTAAATCCTTGGGTTCTAATCTTCTTATTCAATTGGTAATCTTCAAATATACGCAATAAGATACTGTGTATTATCATTGGACAATTCTTAAAACCAGGCTTCTTAATCCAACAGGTATTCCTGAAATCGGTTGTGGTACAGCAATTACACATTGTAAATGGTATGATATATATTATTACAAAACCTATCATTTTTATATATCTTAAGATATAATTGGAACAAATTGATATATTCTAAAGTATTATATTTTATTATACAGTTTTCATAAAGTCTATAAATCTATTTATTACAAATATCTTTTACACATTATGAGATGTTGTATACTATTATGATATAGGATATTTATTAAAAATTACAATTTTTAACTTCTTCAGCATAATGTTTAAATTTATCTATGAATTGTTCTTTTGTTATAAAGGTCGTTGTTTTATCAGGATTTAAAAATTTGAACCAATCTTTTATTGTTTTAATATCATTAAAGTGTATTTTAGGTTTTATGTATATATATTCATCATTACTTCCCGGTCTTGGTATATTATAAGGAGGTATATAGTTGTGTAATAACATTCCATCATTGAATAACTTATATATATTAACTAACATAGTATTTGTTGTTAAATCTGCTGAACCAGTAGCAAAATATCCAGTTGCCCCAACGTCAGCAGGTACATGACATATTTTATATACTTCTTTTTCTTCACCACCTATCACACGCGATAGATATATATAAATAAATTTTAATATACTTATTCTACCATAAGATGGATGAGTTCCATAATCATCCATATCTACTGTCACTATTTTATGTTTTAATTCTAACTTTGTATCGTTCCCGTGTTTTATAAATACAGGTACTTCTATTTTTGGGTCTATTATTTTCATAACTTTCATAAGTTCATCTATATTTTCTTGCGTATATTTAGTTTTTGTCACAGGATTTATAAAAGACTCCTTATTATTTACACATTTTATTAGATAATTATAGAGTTTAGGAGCATATATACATTCTGTTCTGTAATTCTTTCTATCCGGTGTATATACTTTTAATCTCACCATAAGCTGGAGTTTAGAAAGCGGGTAATTCTCGTCGTCCAATTCTTCATTTGTCAATATATCAATTTTCTCACTACATTTATCAGCAAAGTCTGAAGAATTATAAAGAATATTATTCGCAAAATCTTCTCTCGTCATAGACATTAATTTATTTCCATCAATCAATTGTGTTTCGGCACTTGAAGAAGTTTCTCCAATATGTTTCTTTAATGCTTTATAAGACATATTCTTTACCCTATTATATTCCTCTACGATATGCGATACCTTTGCATATTCTTCTCTAAACTTTGCTACTATGCTGTCTTTTATATATAACGGGTCTATCTCCGCAGCAATAGTATGTTCTTTTCCCCAATGAAGAGTTATTTTAGGTTTTTTTGGAGGTTTTGGAGAACTACCTTCTTTTGTAGTTTCATATAATGTTTGTTTATCTCTGTATTTTTTCAAAGCAGTATCATATTTATCTCTTTCTTTTTTAAAGGCTTTATATTGTTCATCATTTAAATAATTTACATTTTCCTTAGGTTTAAATGTTGTTAAATCAATTAACTGAGAATATTCAGATTTTTTTATTTCAACTAATTGTTTTTCATAAACTTCAAAATATTTGTCAAGAGGGTCATTTATAAAAGTAAATTTTTTATATTCATAATTTTCTATAATTCCTGAGTAGGGATTAAAACATTCGTCTATATCTTTTTCAATCTTTTTGTAATCATTATAATAAGATAATGCTTCTCTAATCCATTCTTTTTCACGCCCTGTGTGATATATTACACTGTGCCATCCCTGATTATCTATTAAATATTGAAGAACAGTTTTTCCAGTAGCCATTTTTTTGGATTCTAAAAAGTTTATAAAACAATAGCCTTGTAAATTGAT
>Ga0209107_10000145_pt1 | contig 41368 bp, 37 predicted proteins | sample LakErihyJuly2011_2_FD_187460 | JGI IMG/M metagenome (GOLD analysis project Ga0209107, IMG submission 187460) | Freshwater microbial communities from dead zone in Lake Erie, Canada - CCB hypolimnion July 2011 (SPAdes) (version 2) | ecosystem: Environmental > Aquatic > Freshwater > Lentic >...
AAGGAAACACAGCTGGTAACAGCACCTACAAGAAATTGGCGGTTCAGTATTTAAATGAAGTTTTGTGCTTCGAAATCGCCAAATCTTGTAGCCGCAAAACGTTAGGGATAAAACATTATAATTTCTAAATCATCTCCATCAATTCCAATGCTTTCCGTATCGATTTTACGTTTTCAAAAGTCAGTAATAATCGTAATCCGTTTGGCGTTTGTTTTTCCTTCATTTTGCACAATTGCGATTGCTTTTGCACAAATTGCAACACCTGGTTGAATCGCCCGGATTGGTAATAACTTGATTGTTGGTCGGACACAAAATAGCAAATCATTTTGCCTTGTTTCATCACTAATTTTTCAATGCCCAATTGTGTGGCAATCCATTTAATTTTGATACTGTTTAATAATGAAACCGCCTGTTTTGGCAATGGTCCAAAGCGATCCACAAGTTTATTTTCATAGGCTTGCAACGTGATTTCATCTTTTATCAAACTCAATTCATTGTACAATTTGAGGCGCTCAGAAACGGTATTAATGTATTCGTCTGGAAATAATAATTCGAAATCGGTGTCCAATTGCAAGTCTTTTACATACGCTTTTTCATCGGGCTGTTCTTCGTCGGCATACAAATCCTTGAACTCATTTTCCTTCAATTCTTCGATGGCTTCGTTCATTATTTTTTGATAGGTTTCAAAACCAATTTCATTGATAAATCCACTTTGTTCGCCTCCCAATAAATCACCTGCACCTCGAATTTCTAAATCTTTCATCGCAATATTCAAGCCGCCACCCAATTCGCTAAATTGTTCCAACGCCTGAATTCGCTTTCTCGCATCGTCAGTCATCGCAGAATACGGCGGACAAATAAAATAACAAAACGCCTTTTTGTTGCTTCGACCTACGCGTCCACGCATTTGATGCAAATCAGAAAGGCCAAAATTATTGGCATTATTAATGAAAATCGTATTGGCATTGGGAACATCCAATCCACTTTCGATGATGGTTGTGGCTACTAAAACATCAAATTCGCCATTCATAAATGCCAACATTAATTCCTCCAATTTCTTGCCTTCCATTTGTCCGTGACCAATGCCAACGCGTGCGCCAGGAACCAATCGCTGAATCATTCCAGCCACTTCTTTGATATTTTCAATCCTATTATTCACGAAAAATACTTGTCCGTTTCTTTGAATTTCATACGAAATTGCATCCCGAATTAATTCTTCGCTGAAACCCACAACATTCGTTTCTATTGGATATCGATTGGGCGGAGGCGTCGTAATTACTGATAAATCTCGTGCCGCCATCAATGAAAATTGTAGCGTTCTCGGTATTGGCGTTGCGGTTAAAGTGAGCGTGTCAATATTGGCAGCGATGGTTTTTAGTTTGTCTTTTACGTTCACACCAAATTTTTGTTCTTCGTCAACAATTAGCAATCCTAAATCTTTGAAAACTACATTTTTATTGACCAATTGGTGCGTTCCAATCAAAATATCAAGTCTTCCGTCAGCCAAATCTTTCAAGGTTTCTGCCTTTTGTTTTGCGGTTCTAAATCGGTTTAAATACCCAATAGAAACGGGCATATCTTTCAATCTTTCTGTGAAAGTTCTGTAATGTTGGTAAGCCAAAATGGTTGTTGGAACTAAAATCGCAACTTGTTTTCCGTTGTCAACCGCCTTGAAAGCAGCACGAATGGCAACTTCTGTTTTTCCAAAACCTACATCGCCACAAACCAATCGATCCATCGGGCGATCGCTTTCCATATCGGCTTTTACTTCTTGCGTTGACTTGGTTTGGTCGGGCGTATCTTCATAAATAAACGAACTTTCGAGCTCTAATTGCAAATAACTATCTGGCTTGAATTGGAATCCTTTTTCCAATCTTCGTTTGGCATACAATTGAATTAAATTGAATGCAATGTGCTTCACGCGCGCCTTGGTTTTTTGTTTTAAAACCTTCCACGCATTCGAACCTAATTTATAAATTTTTGGTGGCGTCCCGTCTTTTCCATTGAATTTCGATATTTTATATAGCGAATGAATACTCACATAAACGATGTCATTATCGGCATAAACGAGTTTTATCGCCTCTTGTGTTTTGCCTTCAACCTGAATTTTTTGTAAGCCGCCAAACCTTCCAATTCCGTGATCAATGTGCGTTACATAATCGCCAACGGACAAAGTTGTAAGCTCTTTTAAAGTGATGGTTTGCTTTTTAGCATAGCCGTTTTTGATGCTGAATTTATGGTAACGCTCAAAAATTTGATGGTCTGTGTAACACGCAATTTGAAGTTCTTCGTCTATAAATCCTTGAAATAAAGGCAATTTTATCGTGTCATATTGCTTTCTGATGCTTTCGTGATTGGCTTCGTCCAAGGTTTCAAAAATATCGTGAAATCGTTTTGCCTGCGCATCATTAGAACAAAAAAGATAATTTTTTATACCATTAAAATGATTGTCATTTAAATTATTTAGCAATAAATCGAACTTCTTGTTGAATGACGGTTGCGGCTGAATGTGAAATTCAACTGTTTTATTGGTTTTAAAAATGGCTTTTGATCCCAATTCTACAATCGTAAAATCCAACGCTTTTTTTATAAATGCCTTTTGATTTAGAAATAATTGTTCGGGTTCCAAATGTTTTATCGTGCCATTTAAGTTTTTGAAAGCTTCTTCCGCTTTCGCAAATAGCGTATCGAGTTTTGAATGAAGCCCTTCGGTATTTTGTATGAAAATTGCTGTTTTAATGGAAATATAATCTAAAAAACTCTCACGATCTTCTTGAAAAAACTTGTTTTCAACATTGGGAATAATCGTGATTTTATTTTTCTTTTCAATAGATAATTGCGTTTCCACATCAAAACTTCGGATAGAATCGACTTCATTTCCAAAGAATTCTATACGATATGGATTGTCATTTGAATAGGAAAAAACATCAATAATTCCACCACGAACAGAAAATTCACCTGGTTCTGTAATGAAATCTACTCGCTTGAATTCGTATTCAAAAAGAACTTCGTTTATGAAATCAATAGAAATTTTATCGCCAACAGTAACTTTTAAAGTATTCTTGTCTAATTCTTTTTTGGTAACCACTTTTTCGAATAACGCATCGGGATAAGTGACAATTACAGCGGGTTTTTTTCGGGAATTGATGCGGTTCAAAACTTCAGCACGAAGCAAAACATTGGCATTATCAACTTCTTCAATTTGGTATGGACGACGGAATGAACCTGGGTAAAAAAGCACGTCTTTTTCGCCAATTAATTGTTCGAGATCATTTAAATAATAGGCGGCGGCTTCTTTATCTTCAAAAATCAATAGAAAAGGTAGTTCGCTTTTGTGAAAAAGGGAATTTACAACAAATGATAATGACGAACCAACAAGTCCTTTTAAATGGATTTTGTTTTCCGATTGTTGTAAATTTTCCGCAATTTGACTCACCTTGGTGGCTTTGTCGTACCTGCTAATTACTACTGATTTGCTCAATTTTAGGAGTTGGTATTATTGGTTTGGAATGGCTCTTGAGGGGTCTAACATTTGAATTAAATCAGATTCACCCTCTTCTTTTGGAATGGAATTTTTTCTCACAATTTCATCCAATTGCGCTTGTATTGATAGCAATTCGGTGTTTATTTCAGATACTAAAGCAACTACTTTTTGATCTGGAATTTCGCTCAAGTTGATAAATAAATTTAATGAATTTACTTTTGCAATTAATACAGAAATTCTACTTTTTATTTCAGGTTTATTGTATGCCAAAGGAATATTGTTTTTTAAAGCGGTCGCTTTTTTTGACAATGTATTTGCTTTTTGTCGAAAAGCGCCAATTGTACTTTTGGGTTTTTGAGATAATTCCGTTAAAAATACACGCCATTCATTCCACATAGTTGCTAATCCTTGTGAGGCTAAGTTAGAAGGGTTGGTATTGAAATTCCATCCTTTATTGATATTATCAAAGATAATTTCTTGCTTTTTAGCATCTTTGGCATTTTCAATTAGGCGTTGCTCTTTGTTTTCTTGACACGATAGCGTCAGTAAAAGCAACAAAAAAAGACAGGAAAATTGAAGTTTCATTTTATAAATATTTGATACAAAGTTACAAAGGTAATTTAAGAAATGCGAATTTTAAACAATTCTCATAAAAATGATTTTTAAATTACGAAATCGTTATATTTGCAGTTCAAATATATCAAATGAGCACTAAAATTCTAATTATCGGGGCTTGCGGACAAATCGGGACAGAACTAACTCAGAAGTTGAGAGCGATTTATGGAGTGGAAAATGTGATTGCATCCGATATTAGAAAATTGAATATAGACGTTGTAAATTCAGGCCCTTTTGAAGTCGTGAATGCTTTAGATTTCAATCAAATTCAGCACCTTGTTGAAATTCATAAAATTGATGAAGTTTATTTGATGGCTGCATTATTATCAGCAACAGCTGAAAAAAACCCAGCTTTTGCTTGGGATTTAAACATGAATTCTCTTTTTCACGTATTGAATTTGGCGAAAGCCGGTAAGATAAAAAAAATATTTTGGCCATCGAGTATTGCGGTTTTTGGGCCTACTACGCCAAGAGAAAATACGCCACAATATACCATTATGGAGCCGAGCACGGTGTATGGAATTAGCAAACAATCGGGCGAAAGATGGTGCGAATATTACCATAATACCTATGGCGTTGATGTGAGAAGTATCCGTTATCCGGGGTTAATTAGCTGGTCGTCGCCTCCTGGTGGTGGAACTACAGATTATGCCGTTGATATATTTTATAAAGCACTTTCGGAGAAAAAATACGAATGTTTTTTATCGTCGGAAACCAAAATGCCGATGATGTATATGGACGATGCGATTGCGGCAACCATCCAAATTATGCAAAGCCCGAAAGAGAAAATCAAAATTCGTTCTTCCTATAATTTGTCAGCAATGAGTTTTACGCCAACAGAAATCGCAGCCGAAATCAAGAAACACATTCCTGAATTTACAATTTCATATTCGCCTGATTTCCGTCAAAAAATTGCAGATAGTTGGCCGGCAAGTATCGACGATAATTCAGCGAGAAAAGATTGGGGCTGGAACCACCAATTTGATATCGAAAGCACGACAAAAGACATGTTGGAACATTTGAAAAAATAAGGAAACTTATGTATCACTTAAATATTCCATAATATCGCCAGGTTGACATTCTAAAATTTCACAAATCATTTCTAAAGTCGAAAATCGAATGGCAAATGACGGATTAGTTGTTGGTTGTTGGTTGTTGGTTTTCGTTACCGATAAACTCATAACTCATAACTTATAACTCACAACTGGCTTTCCCTGTTTTTAATATAAAGTTGCTTACTTTTGTATGCTATGAAAGAATTTCCAAAAGCATTAACTTCTAAATTAGAACAACGAACGGCAAACAATTCTTTGCGAAAGCTGTCGTTGCCCAATACTTTAATCGATTTTGCCTCTAACGATTATATTGGATTTGCCAAGTCGGAAACAATTTTCAATGAAACGCATTCGTATTTAATTGAAAATAATATCATCCAAAATGGCGCAACAGGCTCCAGATTATTGTCAGGAAATCACAAAATATATGAAGAAGCGGAAAATTATATCGCCAAATTTCATCAAGTAGAAAGCGCTTTAATTTTCAATTCTGGTTATGATGCTAATGTTGGTTTTTTTGGTGCTGTCCCACAAAAAGGCGATTTGATTTTATATGATGAATTGTCACATGCTTCTATTCGGGATGGAATTCAACTTTCAAATGCAAAATCCTATAAATTTCAACATAACGATTTCGAAGATTTAGAACGATTACTTCTTAAACTATCAACCGATAACCAACAACCAACAACCATTTTTATCGTTACCGAAAGTGTTTTTTCTATGGATGGCGATTGTCCTAATTTAGAAGAATTAGCCACTTTATCCAACAAATACGATTGTAATTTAGTGGTTGATGAAGCACATGCTTTGGGAGTTTTTGGGGATAATGGTGAAGGATTAGTCCAAATGTTGCAATTGCAAGAAGCTATTTTTGCCCGAATTATGACATTCGGAAAAGGGCTGGGTTGCCATGGTGCAGCAATTTTAGGCAGTCAAAAATTAATCGATTATTTAGTGAATTTTGCTCGAAGTTTTATCTATACAACGGGACTTTCGCCGCATGCAGTAGCAACGATTTTAGTGGCGTATCAGTATTTAGAAATCGGAAAAGAAGCTATTGAAAACCTACGTAAAAACGTCATTCATTTCAACCAAGAAAAAAATATTTTAGGATTAAAACCGATGTTTGTGCGAAGTAAATCAGCAATTCAAAGTGCTATTATTCCTGGGAATCAAAATGTGAAATCAATTGCCAATCAACTCCAAGAAAAAGGATTCGATGTCAAAGCGATACTTTCACCAACGGTTCCAGAGGGACAAGAACGACTTCGATTTTGTTTGCACAGTTATAATTCAAAAGAAGAAATCTCGGAAGTGTTGGGATTGTTGAGTACCTTTGTTTTTTAGCCACGGATAAAACGGATCTTACAGATTAACACAGATTAAATATGACGAATATATTACACAAATCAATTACTGATATAATTTTGAAGGTTTATTATGAAGTATATAATGAATTGGGTTACGGATTTCTTGAAAAAGTATATCAAAATGCGATGTATTTTGAATTGCAATCATTAGGATATAAAGTTGAAGCTCAAAAACAAATTAAAGTTTATTTCAAAAAGCAACTTGTAGGAGAATATTATTCAGATTTACTAGTTGAAGTTAAAGTGATAGTAGAATTGAAAGCAACAGAATTACTTATGAATGTTCATATTGCACAAATAATGAACTATTTAAAAGGAACTCCAATTGAAGTTGGGCTGCTATTAAATTTTGGAGAAAAGCCAGAATTTAAAAGGTTTATTTATACAAATGACAGAAAAAGTAACATAAAAAATCAGTGATAATCCGTTTAATCCGTGGCTAAAATAATGAAACTATTTATAACAGGAATATCAACCGACGTAGGAAAAACCATCGCTTCAGCAATTATAACCGAAGCGCTTGAAGCCGATTATTGGAAACCCATTCAAGCGGGTGATTTAAATGATTCAGATAGTCATAAAATCCAACGCTATATTTCAAATGATAAATCGGTTATCCACGAAAATAGTTATAAACTTAACACGCCCGCAAGTCCGCATTTAGCAGCTGAATTGGACGGAATTACGATAGATTTAAAAAATATAATTGAACCAAAAACAATTAATCATCTTGTTATTGAAGGTGCTGGCGGTGTTTTTGTACCCTTAAATGAAACCGATTTTGTCCTCGATTTAATTCAACCTGATTATAAAGTGATTGTTGTTTCTCGTCATTATTTGGGAAGTATTAACCATACTTTATTGACCATTGAAGCATTAAATAATCGTGGAATAAATATTGCTGGAATTATTTTTAATGGAAATGAAAATCTGCCTACCGAAACCATAATTTTGAATACAACGCAACTAAAATGCATCGGAAGAATTGAGGAAGAACCGTATTTCGATCAAAATGTAATTTCAGAATATGCCGATTTGTTTCGAGATAACATATTGAAAATTTAATTATGAGCAATTCAATTCCCCCTTCGGAAGTTAAGGGGCTTACCGAAAGAGACGGTCACTATCTTTGGCATCCTTACACCCAACACAAAACTTCAAAACCGCCAATTGCAATTATAAAAGGCGAAGGAGCGTTGCTTTGGGACGATTCCAATAAAGAATATATTGACGCCATTGCATCTTGGTGGGTCAATCCTTTTGGGCATTCTAACAAGTTTATTGCCGATGCAATCTACAAGCAATTAACTACATTGGAACATGTTTTATTTGGAGGATTTACGCACGAACCAGCCGTAGTTTTATCTGAAAAACTAATGGAAATCTTACCGAAAAATCAAAAGAAAATCTTTTTTTCTGATAATGGATCTACCGCAGTTGAAGTGGCAATAAAAGTCGCTTTACAATATTTTTTCAATAAAGGAGAAAAGAAAACTACCCTAATTGCCTTTGAAAATGCCTTTCACGGGGATACTTTTGCCGCAATGGCAGCAAGTGGAATTTCATTTTATACCCAAGCTTTTGAAGGATTGTTTATTGACGTGGTTCGGATTCCGGTTCCAATAAAAGGTCAGGAAGAAGCCAGTTTTCAAGCATTGGCGAAAGCCATAAAAAACAATACTTGTGCTGGATTTATATTTGAACCGTTAGTTCTAGGAGCAGCGGGAATGGTAATGTATGAGCCAGAATCATTAGATAAATTAATCAAAATTTGTCAAGAAAATGGCGTTTTAACCATTGCCGACGAAGTAATGACAGGCTTTGGGAAAACTGGAAAAACGTTTGCCTGCGATTATTTGCAAACCCAACCCGATATGATGTGTTTGTCAAAAGCCCTGACTGGCGGGACAATTCCAATGGCAATTACTACGTTCACTCAAGATTTATTTGATGCTTTTTATAGTGACGATATCAATAAAGCGTTGTTTCACGGACATACATTTACTGCAAATCCAACGGGTTGCGCAGCGGCTTTAGCAAGTTTGGAATTATTGCAAACGGAAGAAATGCAAACCAATATCGAACGAGTAAATCAAAGTCATTTGAAATTTCAAAAACACATTGAAAAACATCCAAAAGTAATTACAACTCGGGTTTTGGGAGTCATTTTTGCATTGGAAATAAAAACCGATAGCCAAGCGAGTTATTATGGTACTTTACGGAACAAACTCTATGATTTTTTCATTGAAAATGGAGTAATTTTGAGACCAGTGGGAAATATCGTTTATATTTTACCGCCCTATATTATTGAGAACGACCAGCTTCAAAAAATTTATACCGTGGTTGAAAAAGCAATTGAAATAATTTAATATAAAGATCACGTTCTTTGCGATCTTTGCGAAAAACTTTGCGACCTTTGCGGTTAAGTTTTTATAATTCATAACTTATAATTCATAATTAAATAACCCTTTGCCAACAACAATTTCTATTACCGCCATTGCTTCTCTTTCTGCATTAGGAAACAATCAAGACGTGATTTGGAAAAGCTACCAATCCAATGAACATTGTTTTGTAGCACCCGCTTTTGGATCTCAAAATGCACTTGTGGCGCCATTAGATGTAGCTTCAAAACAGGAAATTGAAGCATTGAAAAATTCAGATCAAAAATACAAAGCGTTAGACAATTCTGTTTTATTTGCAATAGCAGCTTCTCGAAAAGCAACAATTGATGCAGGATGGAAAACTGGAGATACTTTCGGAATTAACATTGGTTCTTCTCGTGGTGCAACTGAATTGTTTGAAAAACACCATCTTGATTTTATTAAAACAGGAAAAGCGGCAACTTTAGCTTCCCCAACTACCACACTTGGAAATATTTCCTCATGGGTTTCTCACGATTTGCAAAGTCAAGGCCCTGAAATCTCACATTCTATTACCTGCTCAACGGCTTTACACGCCCTATTAAATGGCATTGCTTGGCTAAAATCAGGCATGGCCGATAAATTTTTAGTTGGCGGAAGTGAAGCCCCTTTAACCGATTTTACGATTGCTCAAATGCGTGCTTTGAAAATTTATTCTAAAAACAATGACGCGTTTCCTTGTCGTGCAATGGACTTAAATAAAAAACAAAATTCCCTTGTGTTAGGTGAAGGTGCTGCCGTTTGTTGTTTAGAAATTGGAAAAAAGAAAAATGCTCTCGCTTTTATTGAAGGAATTGGTTATGCTACGGAAATTTTAGAACACAATGTTTCTGTTTCTGCTGAAGCGACTTGCTTTCAAAAATCGATGAAAATGGCATTAGGAACTACAAATTTATCAGATATTGATGCCATTGTAATGCATGCGCCAGGAACCATAAAAGGGGATTTGACAGAATATAAAGCAATCCAAAAAATATTTGGTAAAAATCTTCCTTTATTAACTACCAATAAATGGAAAATTGGTCACACCTTCGGAGCATCTGGAATGTTGAGCATTGAAATGGCAGTTTTGATGTTACAAAAGCAAATTTTTATCGGAGTGCCATTTGCGGAAGCGAAAACCCAAAATAAGCCATTGAAAAAAATATTGGTAAATGCTGTTGGTTTTGGAGGAAATGCGGTGAGTGTTTTGTTGCGTTTGTAGGTTTTTTGATAAGAGATGAAAGACGAAGAGATAATAGACTTGAAAATTTGTCGAATATCTAAAGTCATAAAGTAGAACCATTTCTAACGATTGATAATTTATTTTCTTTGTGAACTTTGCGTAAATCTTTGCGCCCTTTGCGGTTAAAAAATCAGCCACTAAACGGATTAAACAGATTTCCACAGATTTATAACTCATAACTTACAACCCACAACTTATAACTTACAACTTATAACTTCCCTTCCAAGTCTTTTACTTTTTCATAAATCAAATTACTTTCAAATCCTTTTCGAAGTAGAAAATCACAGAATTTTTTTCGTTTTTTGATACCATTGGGTTCTCTACTATTTTCCCATTGTCTATCCGCTAGAGTATGAAAAGTGGTATTATATTCTTCTTGAGTAATTTCTTTTAGCGCTGTTGTAATATTATATTGTGAGATCTTTCGAAACTTCAATTCGTTCACAATCCTGATTTTTCCCCAATGTTTGATGCGGTGTTTTCCTCTTGCAAAACTACACGCAAAACGCTCTTCATTGAGGTATTTATTGTCTATAAGATGAACAATGATCAAATCAATAGCTTCTGGAATCATGTTCATTCCACGAAGTTTTTCAACTATTTCTTTGTGACAACGCTCTTGGTAGGCACAATAATTCTCCAGTTTGTTTTGAGCTTCCGTTAAGGAATACGTTCTGTGAGAATTAGGTTCCAAAGGATTTATTTAGTTTGGGAAATTATGCGTTTCCTTTTCCGGAAGCTTCTAAATTCTTTTCGATTTTATGTGCTGGTCGTGACCATTTTGGCTTTTCTCCCAACGATTGAAATTGAGAATCAGATGCTTCAACAGTAGTAGGTTGCATAATTTTAATAAAAGGTTTTTGCGCAACTAATCCCAAGGTTTCAAACATTTTCATGTCTTCATTTACATCTGGATTTGGGGTTGTAAGTAATTTATCACCCGCAAAGATAGAATTGGCACCAGCAAAGAAACACATCGCTTGCCCCTCTCGACTCATATTCATTCTTCCTGCCGAAAGGCGAACTTGCGTTTCTGGCATAATAATTCTTGTGGTAGCCACCATTCGAATCATTTCCCAAATTTCAACAGGTTTTTCTTCTTCCAATGGTGTTCCTTCAACTGCAACTAAAGCATTTATTGGCACCGATTCTGGTTGTGGATTCAATGTAGAAAGCGCCACAAGCATTCCAGCTCGGTCTTCTATTGATTCTCCCATTCCGATAATTCCACCACTACAAACGGTAACATTTGTTTTGCGTACATTTTCAATAGTTTGCAAACGGTCTTCAAAACCACGGGTTGAAATAACTTCTTTATAATATTCTTCTGAGGTATCTAAATTGTGATTGTAGGCATATAAACCTGCTTCTGCCAAACGATGTGCTTGATTTTCAGTAATCATACCCAAAGTACAACACACTTCCATATCTAATTTATTGATGGTACGAACCATTTCTAAAACTTGGTCAAATTCAGGGCCGTCCTTAACATTTCTCCAAGCGGCACCCATACAAACACGGGAAGAACCACTTGATTTTGCTCTTAACGCCTGGGCTTTGACTTGGCTAACCGACATTAAATCATTGCCTTCAATTTCGGTGTGGTACCGAGCTGCCTGCGGACAATAGCCACAATCTTCTGGACAACCCCCTGTTTTTATTGATAATAATGTAGAAACCTGAACCACATTTGGATCGTGTGATTTTCTATGAATAGAAGCGGCTTCAAAAAGCAAATCCATCAAAGGTTTATTGTATATAGCAATAATTTCGTCTTTCGTCCAATTGTGTTTGGCAGTACTCATAATAGCATTTTTATATCCGTCAAAAGTAGTCAAATTGTTCTTAAGAAGCAAAATTGAGCATTCGAATTCTCAAAATAAAACCTTTTGAAATCATATATTATATTCAGTTCGATAGTGCTATAAATTATATTTTAAACTCAAAATAATATACCTCGGTTGAACGTTATACTGGGAAGTTCTTGTTGAAAATTGAGTGAAACTATCGTCATTTAAGGTTTTTGTATTCAACAAATTTGTAGCGCTAATTTTATATTCTAATTTGCTATCCTTTGTTTTCTGATAAATCAAACTTGCGCTCAAGAAATCATACTCGTTATTAACTGTTTTATTGTTATTTGTATAATGATAATATTCATATTCTGATACAAATGAAAAGCTCTCAAGAAAGAAGTAATCAAGTTTTGCCGAGGGTTTTTCTGTTAAAAATTTAGTGCCATCATAATCATTGGTTGTGATAGAATATCCAATTTCTAAATTGGGTAAATCTTTATAATTGGTAGATAATTTAGCCGTGTAATTCTGAGTAAGTGATTCCGTAGTTCTAAAAATATTGTTTTGAATATTATTGAATTTTGACCTATTTAATCCTAAATTCAATGACGCTTTGTAGTTTCTGGCAAACGATCTTCCGTAACTTGCATTTCCAGATAAAGTTTCATCTGCAAAATTAGAATTTATTGCCGTTGAAAATTGGTTAATTCCAGAAAAATTAGCACTGTTTTTAACCGCATTTATACGTTTGGTATAATTAATATTTGCAAAAATATTTTCAAAATTGAACATGTTATATTTAAAATATCGTAGAGAATGACTTTGGGATAAAGCGTTTTCTAATGTTCTGTTTCCTTTGAATAATGAGTTGTAATTGGTAAAAGTATACCCAGATACGATTTTATTTATATCTGTAAAATCATTTGTAACAGCATAATTATAAGTTAATGTTTCTGCTTTTTTCATTTGGTATAAGGCATAAACATCTGGCAAAACACGATAGAAATTATCACTAATTCTTGTGTTTAATTGGTCGTTAAACATGTTGTAATTATGAAATGTGAATCCTGGATTAAATGTGAATTTTCCTTTAATAAATTTGTAATGCAGTCCTAAAAAAGCATCGTTAAAATTATAACTAACATCATTGTTTTTATCGGCATCATTCAAGTCATTATTTGTTCCATTATCCAATATTTGGAAAATATGAGAATTAAAATTTTGAAGGGAATAAGTGTTTCCAAAAGTAATGTTGATATTGCTCTTTGGCGTAAGCATATAATAATAATCAATTTTTGTATCTAATTTATTGGTTTTTACGTAACGGTTTTGATTTATATTGTATCGGTTTTGGTTTTGCAATCCTAAAATTGGAAATGGATTCTGACCTAAATTAGCATTGTAAAACGGATCTTCATCTTGATATAAATGTTGAATTTCGATATCAAATACACTTTTGTCACTTTTTGTATAATACAAACTCAAGTTTTGTGACAACGAAAGTGGATTTTGCTCTTTGAAAGTTGTAATGTTTTGAATGTTATTTACCGGTGGAGTTCCATTTGAAGCCGTTGTAATTAATTCTGAAAGCAAATTATTGTCTTCATCTTGCTTGGAATTTTTCAATAAAACATCATAATCAAATTGCAATTTGGTGTTTGGTTTGTAGCTTGAACTTAATTTAAAAAGACCTAAATTGCTTTTTTGATGTGTCGCTTCTTTTGTGTTTTGATTGGTATTTAAAGTATTTATTACGGTTCCGCTTGAATTTCTAATCTCGTCAACTCGGTTGTTTTGAGATGCAGTTTCTAAATCTGTAATAGTATTTGAAATAATCGCAAAACCACTTAAACTCCAAGCTTTGGTAACGTTGTAAGAAAAATTGGTGGCTCCAAATTGGGTTTCAATTTCTTTTGCACGGTTATTTCTCAGCATTGAAATCCCTAAATCATTGGAAGAAACATTAAAATTAGTGCCGCCTTTTTTCATCATCCCTCTAAAACCTCCTGTAAATTTGAAGTAATCCTGAACGGTAAATGGCAACTCTCCAATATTATTATAATTGGCAATTAAGTTCACACTGTATTTTGGATTGTAATAAAACAGTTTTGGATTGGCAACATAACGAGTATTTTTATTCTCAGTTCCAATTCCTGCATTCATATCTCCAAACCAGAAATTCTTTTTTCCTTTTTTGAGTTTGATGTTCATCGCAATGTTTTCATCGCCATTTTCCAAACCTTTCAAGGCAGAAACATCGTTGAAATTTCGTAGAACTTGGATTTTATCAATGGCATCTGCAGGAATATTTTTGACGCCTAATTTAGTATCCCCGTCAAAAAAGTCTTTGCCTTCAACCATTAATTTTGAAACTTTTTTGCCTTCAACTTCAATTTCTCCATCGGCATTAACTTCTACCCCAGGAAGCTTTTTCAAGACATCTTCCAATTTTCGTTCCGTTCCAGATTTAAAAGAATCGGCATTATAAACTATCGTATCGCCTTTTATAGAAACAGGCATTTCGTGAACAATTTCAACGCCTTCAAGTTCAATTCCACCAGATTCTAAAGTAATATTCTGAACAATATTTGACGCAAGTGTTACCAAAGAAATCTCTTTGGATTGCATTCCTAAATAACTAACTTTAATAATATAATTAGAATTGGGTTTCAAATTCAGCAAATATTTGCCTTTATCATTCGTAATCGCATAGGAATCCATTGCTTTCGTAACTTGGTTTACCGCCATTACATTCGCCATTTCCAAAGGTGATTTTCCTACATCTTGAATAAAACCTTCAAATTTTATGTTTTGAGAAAATGAAATTGAAGTCACGAATAATAATAGTAGGAATTTTTTCATTGAATTTTATTTTGTTTGCGGTGATAATTTGAAGTTAATTTGAATTTGCATCTATATGAATTACACCATTTTCATCCTTTAACTTATCGTATTGCTTTTCTTCCATCAAATCATACGCATTTTGAGAAATTACCTTCCCTTTTTTTGGTGCTTTTATGCTTTTTTTGTCTTTTGGATTTAGAACAACTTTTGAACATAGAATAATTATATTGTTTTCATTCACTTCCATTATCAAGCCAGGTAATCCCCAATATTGGTTTGGACCGTGGCTAACTGGAATTTCGGGATTGTACCAAACAGTAATCTTATTGTCCTTTGGTTTTTTCAAATTAAAAAAGCTTGTTTTGTTCTTGCTTTGTTTTGCTTTTTCAACTTCATATTCTTGAAGTTCCTTTTTAGTAACTTTTGTAATTGAAATCGCTTTGTAACAAGTATAACCCCCAATTTTCTTTGTTTCTTGTGTTAAATCCCAATTATAGTTTTTTAAAACATCGGTAATTATGTAATTTTTATTGGCAAATTCTTCGGCTTTAAGATACTTTTTAGTTTGGCTATTTTTATAGAGTTCTCCCTCTAATTCAGATGCAAAAGTACTTCCACGTGAGCCGGTTTCTTTAAGTTTTTGTTCTTGCTGATATATAGATTCTGTTTTGTTGAAATTTAAAACAAAGGTTTTTTCAAACATTTTATTAATCTTTTCATTCAATGCTTTTAATTTTTCTTCACTCATTCCTTTTGTATCGAAAAACACATTATTTAGTGATTTTGATATATAAACTGCTCTGCCCTGAAACTCTTGCGCTTGAATAAAATTAACAAATAGCAGCATCAAGAAAAGACTGTTTTTAAATCTATTTTTCATGATTTTATTATTTTAATTAAAATCAATAACGCAATTAAGAAAGATATATTTGATTTATTAAACAGGCAAATAAAAATTCCTAACGGTTCATTCTAATTTGCATTCCGCCATTTCCACCTTTGCCTTGATTCATTTGTCTGAATTCTTCCATTTTTTTAACAACAGTTTCATCATATTCTTTTTGAGATATTACTTTACCAGTGGTTGGTTCTTTAATTTCTGCTTTTTCTTTAGAATTCAGTACAATTTTAGAACACAAAATAATGGTTTTTCCATCGTTCACTTCTAATATTAAACCTGGCAAACCCCAATAGTTTTCTGGCCCTTGATTAATTGGAATTTCAGGTGAATACCAAGCCGTAATGGTGATTTCTTTTGGCAATTCAAAATCCTCCATAAAATTGGTTTTCTTAGGTATACTTTCTTCTTTTACAGCACCCGAATCCGTTTTCGCCTCTTCTTTTGGTTCTTTTTTCTCTTTTTTAGATCTAAAATTTCTAAAATCAGATTGACTTACTGGACGCACTGCAGTGGCTTTGAAACAAGTGTATCCACCAATTAATTTGGTTTCACTTTCCATTTTCCAAGCATAATTTGGCAAGGAATCTTTTATTAAAAATTCTTTTCCCATAAATTCTTTGTCAACAGAATATGTTTTTTGCTTCACATTTTTATAATTTGTTCCACCACCGCCCATCATCGAGCTCATTATTCTCATTCCGCCACCACCTTGACCTGGCGCATCTAATTTTTCTTCTTCTTTATAAATGGAAGCCGATTTATTGAAATTCAGAATAAAGGTTTTTTCAAACATTTTTTTCATTCGTTCTTCAATCATTTTTTGCATGTCGGGCGTCATATCCTTGTTTCCTTCCATTCGCGTTTTAAAATCAGAAGTGCTTGTTTTTGATTCATAAACTGCCATTCCTTGAAATTCTTGCGCTTGCATTTGTACAAAAGAAACTGCGCTAAACGCTACTGATAAAATGATTTTTCTTAACATAATTTGATTTAATTATATTGTTTGTTAAACTTTTTACTAAATTTCAATAAAAATAGTAATTATACTGTTGCAAATATGACGAATTAAGTGAATAAGTGTTACAAATATTTTGTTAAAATATAATGTTGAAATTAACTCATGTAAAAAGTTTAATCGTAATTTAGCTGTTCATGAAAAAACAGCTCCAGCTATTTGGTTTTTTACTCTTTTTTATTTGTTCCGCTCAAGGGCAAATAAAAAACACTTCGTTGGTTTCAAGTCAATCCATTTCTGGAAGTACTTTTATTGGAATTGACGTTTTATCCAATTTATATTACATAGAAAACAATGTCTTTTTCAAGAAAAACAAGTCACAATTATGGCAATACAAAAACCTTTCGTTAGGGAAAATCACGAAAATTGATTTGCAAAATCCATTGAAAATTATTCTTTTTTACGAGGATTTTAATTCCGTGATTTTATTAGACAACCAATTGAATGAGATTCAAAAAATCAATTTTTCTAATGAAAATAGTTCTATAATTGCTGCTGCTATTGGAATTGCATCTCAAAATAAGCTTTGGGTTTTCGACACTTTATCACAAAAACTCGGATTGTATAATTATTCAAATGGAGCTTTCAAATCCATCACAACTTCATTTCAAGGAAACTTCAAATATTACGAATCTGATTTCAATACTTTTCAATGGATTGACGACAACCTAAATTGGTTTTCGTGTGATATTTACGGAAAAATCACCTTACTCAGAAAAGTATCTGATTTTGATAAAATCCAAATAGTAAATCCCGAATTGATACTTTTTTCAAAAGGGGAACACTTGTATTTTCAAGACTTTAAATTAAATACAACCGAAGAAGTTCAAAATGTTAATAAAAGCTTTGAATTTTTCTTATACAAAGACCAATTTTTATCTATTTTTACAAATCGACAAATTAAGAATTATAAAATAACAACACCATAATGCACATAGCTATAGCAGGTAATATCGGAGCTGGAAAAACATCATTAACGCGCTTGTTAGCGAAGCATTTCAAGTGGGAAGCTCATTTTGAAGATGTAGTTGACAATCCGTATTTAGATGATTTTTACCACCAAATGGAACGTTGGTCGTTTAATTTACAAATCTATTTCCTAAATAGTCGCTTTAGACAGGTTTTACAAATCCGTGAAAGCGGTAAAAAGATCATTCAAGACAGAACAATATATGAAGATGCGCATATTTTTGCGCCCAATCTTCACGCTATGGGATTAATGACCAATCGTGATTTTCAGAACTACAGTTCCCTTTTTGATTTAATGGAGGGACTTGTAGCGCCACCAGATATGCTTATTTATTTGAGAAGTTCTATACCAAATTTGGTTTCTCAAATTCACAAACGAGGACGTGAATATGAAAATACCATTTCTATTGATTATTTGAATCGTTTGAACGAAAGATACGAAGCTTGGGTTACTTCTTATTCAAAAGGAAAGCTATTGATAATCGACGTTGACAATATTGATTTCGTTAATAATCCTGAGGATCTGGGAATAATTATCAATAAAATTGACGCTGAATTGAATGGATTATTTTAGTCTAATAATTATTCCGAAACCATACTTTCATCCATTCTCTTTTTAAAATTAAAAAAACAACTTCTTCAGCTAAAATCACTAAATCGGAGCCGTCTAAATTTTTAATTTGGTCTTCGGGAACATCAATTATATAAAGTAAATTGAGGTATTCTGCGAATTTGTATTGAATTAATCGATATATTTTTTCGTGTAGTTGTGCTTTTAATTCTTTGGGTTCAATTGAAATTGGAAAATCAATCGACTCATTTGCCAAATTGAAATCTTTATTGATTTGTTCAATTAATTTCAAATATAAATTGTCTTTTGAAGCCTCGTTCAGCAATAAATCGGTATTTATGGGCGCAATAAATGTTTTTGAATCCATTCTAAATTAAACTTTTCTACCCATTAAATTTTCCCCAAAGGATTGTAACATTTTCTTCTTTTCATTATCAATGCTAATTTTTTGTAGCGTTTCAAATGCTTTTAAAGTAAACTCTTGAATTGCTTTTTTAGTTTCAAATGCCGCTCCAGTTGCCAAAAATATCTCTTTCACCGAATGTATCTTTTCAGAATTATCTTCTGGATGTATCGAAAATAAATGCGCCAATTGTTCGGCTTGTCCTTTAGATGCAAATTCATACGCTTTTAGATACAAATAGGTTTTTTTGTTTTCTATAATATCGCCGCCAACTTGTTTTCCGAAAGTTTCTGGATTTCCAAATGCATCTAAATAATCATCTTGTAATTGAAATGCCAAACCTAAATTCAAACCAAAATCATAAATTAAATTGGCATTTTCTTCAGAAGTTTCAGCAATTATAGCGCCCATTTTCATTGCCGCAGCAACAAGAACAGCCGTTTTGTATTCTATCATTTTTAAATAATCGGCAATGGAAACATCATCACGAGTTTCAAAATCTACATCCCACTGTTGTCCTTCGCAAACTTCCAATGCCGTTTTGCTAAATAACTTTGCTAAATCTCTAAAAACCGTTGGCTCGTATTTTTCAAAATATTGATACGCCAAAATCAACATCGCATCGCCTGAAAGAATTCCGGTATTAATATCCCATTTTTCGTGAACCGTTTCATTGCCTCTTCTCAAGGGCGCATCATCCATAATATCATCGTGAATGAGTGAAAAATTATGAAAAACTTCAACGGCAAGTGCCGCTGGCATTGCTTTTTTATAGTCTGCATCAAAAACTTCTGCACTCATCAATGTTAAAACGGGGCGCATTCTTTTTCCGCCAAGTCCTAATATATAATGAATTGGATCATACAGATTTTTAGGCTCTTTGGTTTCATATTGCGATTGCAAATAGTCGGATATAAATTCTTGATACTGATAAATAGAATGCATTATTATTTTTTATAGGTTTAGATTTAAAAGAGGTTTCTTTAAAGTCTTTGCGTCTTACAAAGAAACTCAAAAAAGTTTGAACTTGAAACTTTCTCAAATGTTAATTAATTGTAAATACTTTGGAAACTGTTTTGGTATTCAAAGTTTCCATTGTAAATTTGCACAAAATTAACCCTTTTAATCTTAAAAAATGAAAGATAAAATCATATCAAAAGCAAGTGATTTATTTTTGAAACTTGGTTTCAAAAGTGTCACAATGGATGATATTGCTGGGGAAATGTGTATTTCAAAAAAAACAATTTACAAGTATTTTTGCAATAAAGAAATTTTAATTGAGGAAAGTACGTCAGCTCTTCATTCTGAAGTTCATAAAATAATTAACGATATTGTGGCTAAAAAATACAATGCCATTGAAGAAAATTTCGAAATCAGAAAGATGTTCAGAGAAATGTTTAAATCGTCGGATACGTCACCTATTTATCAATTAAAAAAACATTATCCTGAAATCTACGAGAAGGTAATTGCAAGAGAAATCAATGAATGCAATACTGTTTTCAAACAAAATATGGAATATGGAATTTCACAAGGTTTGTATCGAAAAGGAATTTCGGTCGAAAAATATGTCCGATTTTACTATAATTTGATTTTTAGCATTAAAGAACAAACAAGTTCCGAAAAAGAGGGGCAACAATTAGAATTAGAAATATTAGAATACCATACACGAGCAATTGCAACGCCTGCAGGAATTACAGAATTAGAAAAACAATTAATGAACATTGAACAATAATGAAAAAAGTAATCTTGATTACCTTATTATCTTTTGCAATCACTACAAAATCGCAAGAAAAACCAAAAAGTTTTTCATTTAACCTTGCAGAAGCAATTAATTACGCTTTAAGCAATAATTATTCGGTAATAAATGCAACCCGAGATATTGCTTCCGCAAAAAGTAAAAAGTGGGAAACAACCGCAATGGGTTTGCCACAAATTAATGCAAGTTTAGATTACCAAGACAATTTTGAATTGCAAAAATCACTTATTCCAGCTCAATTTTTTGGAGGTAATCCTGGTGAATTTGCAGAAGTGGCTTTTGGAACAAAACACAATATGAATGCCCGAACTACATTAAGTCAATTGATTTTTGACGGTTCGTATATTGTTGCCCTACAAGCGTCAAAAACCTATTTGAAATTTTATGAAAATGCCAAACAAAAAACAGATGTTGAAATTAAAGAAATGGTTATCAACGCTTATGGAAATGTTTTATTGGCAGAAGAAAGCATCTTAATTTTAGAGAAAAACAAAGTTATTTTAGAGAAAACTTTGTTTGACACCCGGGAAACTTTCAAAAATGGTTTGATAGAAGAAGAAAATGTTGAGCAACTTCAAATTACACTTTCATCTGTAAATAGTAATTTGAATAATGTTAAAAGATTGCGAGAAATTGCGGCCAAAATGCTCAAAATTACATTGGGAATTGCCATTACCGATGATTTAAAACTTACAGACAAATTAGATACTTTGACGATAAACAATTTAGACGCCTCATTTTCTCAAGGGGAATTTAGTTTGGAGCAAAACGTGAATTATCAAATGGCTTTGAATTTTCAAGAGCAACGCCAATTAGAATATAAGTTGCAAAGAACAAAAGCGCTACCGTCATTATCTGCAAATGTAAATGTGGGTTATAATGCATTTGGAAATCAATTTCAGTTTTTTACGAGCAATCAAAAATGGCTGAATTATTCGAATATGGGCGTAAGTTTAGACGTCCCGATTTTTAGTAGCTTAGCAAGAAGTGCTAGAACGCAACAGGCAAAAATTGCTTTCGAAAAAGCGAAAACGCAACTGACGGAAACAGAACAAAAATTAAAATTATATTATGCAAATGCCAAAAGTGAGTATGAATTCAGTATCGAGGAATTTGCAACAGCTAAAACCAATTTGAATTTGGCGGAACGAATTGAGAAAAAACAACAAATAAAATTCACAGAAGGATTGTCGTCAAGCTTTGATTTTAGTGAGGCACAACGCCAATTGTATGCAGCGCAACAAAATTATTTGCAGTCGATGGTGAATATTATCAATAAAAAAGCAAGTTTAGAAAAAGTAATAAATAAAAAATAATCAAACAAAAATAAATTTAAAAATGAAAAAAATAATTTTATTCGCAACATTTTCCGTACTACTATATTCTTGCGGAAAGAAAGAAGACAACACCAATATTGATTCTTTAATCGCTTCAAAAAACGTGGTTTCTATAAAAGCAAAAAGAGCAGAATTGCAAACCCAATTAACAAAATTGGATGATGCCATTGCCCTTTTAGATATTAAAAAATTGGAAGAAGCATTGGTTTCAGTTTCAGTAGTGAAAGACACTGTTTTCAGTCATTATTTAGAAGTGCAAGGAAATGTAGACACTAAAGAAAATCTCATTATTTATCCTCAATTCGCTGGAATTTTAAATACTGTAAATGTAATTGCAGGACAAAAAGTGAGCAAGGGGCAGCTTCTTGGAACTATTGACGATGGCGGATTGAGTCAGCAACTGGCACAAATGGAAACGCAAATGGCATTGGCAAAAACAACTTTTGAAAGACAAAAGCGTTTATGGGATCAAAAAATTGGTTCTGAAATTCAATATTTGCAATCGCAAACCAATATGATAAGCCAACAAAAAGCAGTTTCACAAATGAAAGCGCAATTGGCAAAAACAAGAATTATTGCCCCATTTTCGGGAGTAATAGATGAATTAATTACCGAAAAAGGACAAGTAGTTGGGCCAGGACAAGGATTGATTCGAATTGTGAATTTGAATAATATGTTTGTTTCTACAGCGGTTCCAGAAAGTTATATTGGAAAATTAAAAGTGGGTACGATTGTTAGTGTATATTTGGCATCTTTAGAAAAAACGTATGTTGGCAAAATTCGTCAAGTAGCTAATAATATCAATCCTAATAATAGAAGTTTTGGGATTGAAGTTTCCGTTCCAAATTCTGAAAATTTATTGCGTCCAAACCAAGTAGTAAAACTTAAAATTATAGATTACACCAATGCGAATGCGGTTGTAGTACCTTCCAATGTGATTCAAGTAGATGGTAATGGCGACCAATTTGTATTTGAGGCAACTTCAATTAAAGACAAAACGGGAATTGCTAAAAAAGTGATTGTGAAAGTAGGAAAAACATCTGAAAATTTTACTGAAATTTTAGCAGGATTAAAACCAAAAACCTTCGTTGTAGGCGATGGAGTAAATACGGTTTCTGAGGGAATGAAACTAAATTTCTAAGCCCCCTAACCCCCGAAGGGGGAATCAAAAATATCAACTATTGAATTCAAAATTTATCATTTAAAATTTATAATAACTCTTATATAATGAGTCATCAAAAAAAAGAATTTGGCATTTCGAGTTGGGCTGTAGATAACCGAATTACGGTTTACATTCTGACCTTTATAATCATCGTTAGTGGAATTACGGCATACCTTAATATGCCAAGGGAAGATTTTCCTGAAATATTGGAAAACAAAATCTATGTTTCTTCTATTTTCCCCGGAAATTCAGCTGAAGATGTTGAAAAAATAGTTGTTAAACCGCTTGAAGATCAGTTTAAAAATATTTCTGGTGTGACCAAAGTTACTTCTAGCTCTTTCCAAGATTATGGAATTGTAGTCGTTGAATTTGAACAAAAAATAACTATCGAAGAAGCCAAGATTAGAATTAAAGACAAAGCAGATTTGGCGAAAGCCGATACCGATTGGCCAAATCTTGACAATGGAAGTAAGGTAGAACCAAGTATTTTCAATATCAATATTTCGGAGGAAGTGCCGATTTTGAATATTAATTTGAAAGGAAATTACACCACGCAACAACTCAAAAAATATGGCGAATATTTAAAAGACGAGATTGAAAATATCCCTGAAGTAAAAAAAGTAGAGATTCTTGGCGTTGATGATAAAGAAGTTGAAATTGCCATTGATGTATTCAAAATGAACGCTGCAAAAGTAAGTTTTGACGACATTCAAAATGCGGTGAAATATGAAAATATGACCCTATCAGGAGGCAATTTAATCTCGCAAGGTTCCCGAAATAACATCCGAATTGTTGGAGAAATCAAAAATCCGAAGGAACTTGAAAACGTAGTTGTAAAATCCTACGGAGGAACAGTTTACCTGAAAGACATTGCGGTTATCAATTTCAAAGAGAAAGAAAAAACGACGTACGCACGCGAAAGCGGCCAAGAAGTGGTGATGCTAAATGTAAAAAAACGTTCTGGGCAAAATATGATTTCAGCATTGGATCAGGTCAAAGAAATTGTTGCTAAAGCTCAAGAAACAGTGTTGCCAAAAGATTTGAGCATCAAAATGACCAACGACCAATCGAGCGAAGTCGAACACCAAGTAAACGAATTGTCAAACCACATTATTTTCGGAATTATTCTGGTAATGATTGTGTTGATGTTCACGATGGGATTGCGAAATTCCTTATTTGTTGGAGCTGCAATTCCACTTTCAATGTTGATGGCGTTTGCCATTTTATCAGCTTTTGGATTCACGTTGAACACGATGGTTTTGTTTGGATTGGTAATGGGATTAGGATTATTGGTTGATGATGGAATTGTGGTTGTCGACAACGTATTTGCCAACATGAAAAAAGGGTTGGGACGAATTGAAGCTTCCAAAATTGGTATTGGCGAAATCGCTTGGCCGGTTATTTCATCAACAGCAACGACCTTGGCTGCCTTTATTCCATTGGCATTATGGCCAGGAACGGTGGGGAAATTTATGATCTATTTCCCTATAACATTGTCTTGTGTTTTGGGTGCATCACTATTCGTAGCAATGGTTATCAATGCCGCAATGACGGGTGGTTTTATGGATATTGAAGATAGAAATATCTCTAAAAAGGCACTAAAAAAATACACGATTATTTTCATTGTTTCAGGATTGTTATTTGTAATTCCCGGGAATATTACCAATACTATTTGGATGAAAGCCATTGGACATTTAATCATTATTGCCTTGGTATTAATGTGGGCGTATCATTTGTTCCTTTTCAAATGGACACAAGATTTCCAACACAGTTTCTTCCCAAGATTAGAAGCTAAATACCAAGTTTTTCTGGGTAAAATCTTAACTGGAAAAAAATCGGTAATTGCATTATTTGGTATTATTGGATTGTTAATTTTCTCGTTTGTTTTATTGGGGATTTTTCCGAGAAACGTATTGTTTTTTCCAAAAAACATTCCAAATCAAGCGATAGTTTACATCGAATATCCACAAGGAACAGAAATTTCTAAAACCAACAAAGCCAATTTATTTGTTGAAAAACAAGTCATTGCCATTTTAGGAAAATATGTTGAAAACAACGAAAATTACTTGGCAGAAAGCATCGTTTCGCAAGTGGGAAAAGGTGCTGGAAATCCAAATGTAGATTCTGGAAACCAATCTGAAACCCCGTATAAAGGAAAAGTAACAGTGAATTTTACGGAATTCAATTTCAGAAAAGGTGTAAATACAGATGACATTTTAGAAGAAATTCGTGCCAAAGTAAAAGCAATTGCAGGAGCAAAAATAATTGTCGAAAAAGATTCTAACGGACCGCCTTCAGGTTATCCAATAAGTTTGCAATTATCGGGAACCAATTACGATGAAATGTTGGTGGAAGCCAATAAAGTAATCACTTTCATCAATTCAAAAAACATCGAAGGCATCGAAAAATTAAATATTGATGTTAACAAAGAAAGTCCAGAATTGGAAGTAAATGTAGATCGTGTAAGTATTGGAAGTTTGGGCGCAAGCACGGGACAACTTGGATTTACCATGCGTCGCGCGGTTTATGGACAAGAAATTTCAACCTACAAAGAAGGAAAAGACGATTACAATATCGTAATGCGTTTGCAGGAAGACCAACGCAAAAATGAAAGTGTTTTGTTTAATCAACCCGTGACTTTTAGAAATCAAAACAACGGACAAATCATCCAAGTTCCAATTGCTGCTTTGGCAACAACCGAGAAAAAATTCACGTTCAACCAAATAAAACGCAAGAATTCGAAACGGATAATGACCATTTATTCCAATGTTTTAACAGGTGCAAATGGCGACGGAATTACCAAACAAATTGAATCACAACTGAAAGCAGCCAATTATAAAATGGCAGGCGACATCACGTATTCGTTTTCTGGAGAGCAAGAACAGCAGAAAAAAGATTCCAGTTTCTTGTTTGGCGCACTACTTTTGGCGTTGGCAAGTATCACCATAATTATCGTGTTGCAATTCAATTCCTTGTCGAAAACCGCCATAATTATGTTCACCGTTTTATTAAGTTTTAGCGGCGTATTCTACGGTTACGTGTTTGCAGGAATGGATTTCGTAATCCTTATGACGATGATGGGAATCATCGCTCTTTCAGGAATTGTCGTGAAAAATGGAATCGTATTAATGGACTTCTTCGTGCTTTTATTAGATGAAAAAGTAATCGAAAATAAGCAAACTTCACACGACGATTTAACCATTGCCGAAATAAAACAAGTGATTATTCAATCTGGAAAATCCCGTTTGCGTCCCGTTTTACTAACCGCATTAACCGCAATTTTAGGATTAATTCCGTTGGCAATCGGACTGAATTTCGACTTTTTCTCATTGGTAACCAACCTAAATCCGCACGTTTACGTAGGAGGAGACAACGTCGTTTTCTGGAGCCCATTGGCGTGGACCATCATTTTCGGATTGACTTACGCCACCGTTTTAACCCTGGTTATGGTGCCCGTAATGTTCTATTTAGTCAAACGAACAAAGTATTGGTTGCGCGACAGAAGAGCTGCCAGAGCCAACGAAATATAACTTTTCGGAACCCCATAAATCATCCTTGTTTGAAAAAACAGGGATTTTTTTTGATGTTTTTTTGGGCGTGCCCTCGTATAGAACGTTTTGACGAACTAAACATTTTTACTAAACTCGGTCGGGCTTTCCACTGCAAGTCCTCGCCAAGTTTCGCTTCGCTACACTTGTCTGTGGGCTTTCCGATGCAATCCCTCACGCGAAAAAATAGAGTGAGTTTCACAATTCCACAAAAAAAAGTACCTTTAGCATTCAAAATTCAATTATGTCAGCAACCACTATAAAAATCCTTCACATCGATAGCAATCACCCTTTGCTTTGGAACCAATTACAAGAAGTAGGATTTACTAATCACGAGGATTTTACTTCTTCCAAAACAGAAATTGAAGTCAAAATTCACGAATACCAAGGAATTGTAATCCGCAGCCGATTCAAAATCGATAAAACATTTCTTGACAAAGCCACCAACTTACAATTCATTGCAAGAGTTGGCGCTGGTTTAGAAAGCATCGATTGCGATTACGCATTATCGAAAAACATTTCGCTAATAGCAGCTCCCGAAGGCAATAGCAACGCCGTTGGAGAACACGCACTTGGAATGCTATTGTCGCTTTTCAACAACTTGAACAAAGCATTTTCAGAAATAAAATCGGGACATTGGAACCGAGAAACCAATCGCGGACACGAATTAGAAGGCAAAACAATCGGTATAATTGGTTACGGAAATATGGGGAAATCATTTGCCAAAAAACTACGCGGTTTTGATGTAGAAGTTCTGTGTTATGACATTCTGGAAAATGTGGGCGATGCTAATGCAAAGCAAGTTTCTTTATCAGAATTACAACAAAAATCACATGTTATAAGTCTTCACACGCCTTGGAATCCGTCAACCGACAAAATGATTAATGCCAATTTTATAAATTCGTTTTCAAAACCCTTTTGGTTTATTAATACCGCCCGCGGAAATTCTGTTGTAACTTATGATTTAGTGGAAGGTTTAAAATCTGGAAAAATTCTTGGCGCAGGATTAGACGTTTTAGAATACGAAAAGTTATCATTCGAAAACCTATTCATTGATTCCGAAAAACCCGCCGCTTTTGACTATTTGCTTAAAGCGGATAATGTATTACTCACGCCACACATCGCAGGATGGACATTTGAAAGTCACCAAAAATTAACACAAGTAATTGTCGATAAAATAAAAGCAAAGTATTTTGGTAATCTATCATAATATCAAAAACGTAACAGTTCCTATTTCAATAAATTTTATATATTAGCATTCTAATCTAAAACCCAAAACTATGGAATCGCAAAAAGTAGACTTATTTATGATGATGAATGCAAAGCACTTCGAAAGCTATCATTTATCAGCAATCAGAGAAAAATTATTACAATTGGATGATGAAAGATGGCCTGCGGTTCAATCATTACAATTAAAAGATCCTACTACAAGTCTTATTATCTCAATTGTTGGTGGTGGAACTTTAGGAATTGACCGTTTTTATATTGGAGATACCGGAATGGGAATAGGAAAACTACTTACTTGTGGTGGTCTTGGAATATGGACTATCATCGATTGGTTTCTAATTATGGGTGCCACTCGTGAAAAAAACATGGAAACATTTCAAAATGCTTTATATTAGATAATGTCTAAAAACAAGTTATACCTATTCATTTTAGTAGCTTGTTCTTCAGGATATATTTACCTATTATACAACTTATATTGTTCTAAAAGTAATCAATTCTCCGTTTGTATGATTAAGAATTTCGCGGGATTTTCTTGCCCTTCTTGTGGCACAACTCGTGCCGTACAACTCCTTTTTAAGGGGGATTTTACAGCTTCTTTTTTGACGAATCCTTTTGGAATAATTGTAAGTAGCTTTATGTTATTCTTGCCTATTTGGATTGTTTTTGATGTCCTATTAAAAAAGCAATCCTTTTATACTTTTTACAATAAAATGGAATCCATTTTGAAACAAAAATATATTGCAATACCGCTAATAATTCTAGTTGTTCTCAACTGGATGTGGAATATTAATAAAGGATTATGAAACAGAAAAACACCTTTGCTTACGTAACAACAGAACACGAAAACGAAAAGGCATCTAATAGTTACTTAATGTCATTAGTGGCAGTAATTGCTGGGTTACCATTGCCAATTATCAATTTATTAGCCACGCTTTTTTTCTATATAGTCAATCGGAAAAGTACTTACTTTGTTCGTTGGCATTGCACCCAAGCTTTGCTTTCGCAATTGGTTTTATTGTTTGCCAATAGCTATAGTTTTTGGTGGACGGTTTCCATTATTTTTACAGATGAAAAAGTGTCTAACACCTATTTTGCCTATTTATTTACTGTAATTGTCTTCAATATTTTAGAAATTATTTCGACTATTTATTGTGCAATACAAACTAGAAAAGGGAAACACGTTGAAGTTTTCTTTTTTGGAAATGTGACTAACTTAATCTGTAAATCATAATGGTAAAGAAAATAATACTTCCAGGATTCATAATTCTAATTGGCTTTTTCGGACTGTTTTTAGTCCTTTCGCAAGTTGATTTTGTTTCGATTTTTCATGTAAAAGAAATACGAAGTTCTTCCGAAAATAAGATTGGAGATTTAATTTGGGATGAAATTGAGTCATCAGGGAAAATAATTACAAACGATTCAATTACCGCTACTTTAGACAAATTAATAGCGCCAATTTGCGAAGAAGGCAATATTAAAAGAGATTCCTTAAAAATACATATCGTTGCAAATGATGATGTAAATGCCTTTGCATTACCCGATAATCATTTGGTAGTTTATACGGGTTTAATCAAGGAATGTAAAAGTCAAGAAGCCTTGCAAGGAGTTTTGGGTCACGAAATTGCACACATTGCCAACAATCACGTGATGAAAAAACTATCCAAAGAAATTGGTTTGTCAGTTTTACTTTCGGCCACTACAGGCGGAAATGGCGGAGCAATTGTAAAGGAAATTCTAAAAACCTTATCGTCATCAGCATACGACAGAACGTTGGAAAAAGAAGCGGATATGGCAAGCGTAGACTATCTTTTGAAAGCCGATATCAACCCAGAACCTTTTGCCGATTTTATGTTTGAATTAGCGCAACAAAAAGAGAGTCCCGAAAGTCTGTATTGGATTTCTACACATCCTGAATCTGAAGAACGCGCCAAGTATATTTTGGAGTATTTGAAAGATAAGAAGTATAAAAAAATCCCAACAATTTCAGAAATTAATTGGGATAATTATAAAAAATTGGTTGCTGAAAAAACAAAATAATTTAGATTACAATTAAATTAAATTTCTCCTTTTTCAGCTAATTTACGTTCTAATTCTGCCTGAAACTCCTCCATAACTGGCTTTACAGTACTGTCTGGAATATCGGAAATTCTAATATACATTAATCCATCAACGGCATTGTTAAATAAAGGATCAACGTTAAAAGCAACTACACGTGCATTTTGCTTGATATACTTTTTTATTAAAACTGGCAATCGCAAAGAGCCAGGTTCTAATTCGTCAATTATTTTATCAAATTTAATCAAATCCGACTCTGCTTCATTGAAAACAAAGTCTTTATCGGCATCTTTCAGTTTTACTTTAAATGCCTTTTTAGGATGAATGTATTGTGCAATGTAAGGATCGTAGAAATTAGATTTCATAAATTCAATCATCAACGACTTAGAAAAATCCGAAAATTGATTACTAATACTCACGCCTCCAAGCAAGAATTTATGCTCAGGATATCTTAAAGTTGTATGAATAATTCCCTTCCAAAGTAAGAAAAGGGGCATTGGTTTTTGTTGGTATTCTTTGATGATAAATGCGCGTCCCATTTCGATAGATTTGTGCATCATATCGTGTAATTCTGGTTCGAAACGAAAAAGGTCATTCAAATAAAACCCTTCCATTCCATATTTTGGATAAATTTCAGAACCTAGTCCCATTCTGTAGGCGCCTGCCATTTTTTTGGCGTCATCATCCCACAAAAACATGTGATGGTAGTACTTATCGTATTTATCAATATCGATGGATTCATTAGTTCCTTCACCAACTTCTCTAAAAGTAATTTCCCGTAAACGACCTATTTCATGAAGAATACTTGGAATTTTTGAAGCTTCGGCAAAGAACACTTCGTAATTTTTGCTTTGCAATAATCTGCAATCTGAACTTCGTAGAGCGTCAACTTCTAAAACCATATTTTCTTGACAAGCGCCAGTTACAATTTTTTTAGGTTCTTTTTTAGGCAGTTTTAAATTTGGAGTTGGTAAAAAAGGGGTTTCTTTTTGAAATGGTTTTGCCAACATATAGGTTTTACGTCGCAAAAATTCTGAATATTCTTCAATGGTTGTGTGTTCATTTTGTTCGGTTACCGAAATTGGTTTTCCAATACGAACTTTAATCACCCTGTCTTTTTGAGAAAATAATTCCGAAGGTAGTTTTGCTGTGCGAAACGTGTCATCAATCTTGGATAAAAAATAAAATAATTTACTGTTTTTAGCATGGAAATAAATGGGAACAACTTTAACTTGTGCTTTTCGTATCACTTTAATGGCCCCTTCTTCCCACGGTTTGTCAACCATTAATTTGCCGTCTTTATAGGTAGAAACTTCTCCAGCAGGAAAAATCCCCAAAGGCTTTCCATCTCGCAAATGGCGTAGTGTTTCCTTAATTCCTACTACGCTTGATTTGGCATCCTTATGGTTTTCAAAAGGATTCACTGGCATTATGTATTTTTTTAAAGGTTCAATTCTATGCAAAAGAAAATTGGCTATTATCTTGAAATTAGGTTCTCTTTCAAGCATTAATTTCAGTAATAAAACACCATCAATTCCGCCCAAAGGATGGTTTGAAATAGTGATATAAGCCCCTTCTTTTGGTAAACGTTTTAAATCTTCTTCGGGAATTTCAAATTTAATTTCTAAATCTTCTAATATAGCATTCAAAAAGGAAACATCTTCCAAATGTTTATTTTTATCATACACTTTATTTAGGGTAGATATTTTTAAAACCTTCATCAGTAACCAACCAGAAAACGTACCGAAAACTCCGTACTTATCAGTATTTATTACTTTGGAAACTTCCTTTGCTGTAACTAAACCCATTTATAATTTAAATTTAAAACGAAAAACAAAGATAGGAAAATTCTCGTGTAACCGACGAAAAGAGGTTTCGATTTTCTTTGTATTTTCTGTATGTTACGTTCAAGTTTTTTATTACTTTTGGGAATATAAATTTGAAATGTAATAATGAAAATTATTTCCTATAATGTAAATGGAATTCGAGCTGCCATTACCAAAGGTTTTATCGAATGGTTGCAACATGCCAATCCAGATGTAATTTGTCTTCAGGAGATAAAAGCTTCCGAAGATCAAGTTCCAGTTTCTGATTTTGAAAAAGCAGGTTATCCCTATCAATATTATTATCCCGCAACTAAAAAAGGATATAGTGGCGTGGCAGTTTTGTCGAAAATTAAACCTAATAATATCGTTTTTGGCACCGGAATTGCTCACATGGACTTTGAGGGCAGGAACCTTCGTGTTGATTTTGATACTTTTTCTGTAATGAGTTTGTATTTACCATCAGGCACAAATATCGATCGATTGGATCATAAATTCATGTTTATGGACGATTTTCAAAATTATATTACTACCTTGAAAAAGGAAATTCCAAATTTGGTGATTTGTGGCGATTACAACATTTGCCATCAGGCAATTGACATTCATGACCCTATTCGTAATGCAAAAGTATCCGGATTCTTACCTGAAGAACGTGCATGGTTGGATAAATTTATGAAAAATGGTTTCATTGACAGTTTCCGGTTTTTTAACAAACAACCCGACCAATACAGTTGGTGGAGTTACAGAGCAGGTTCCCGTGGTAATAATAAAGGTTGGCGAATTGACTATTGTTTGGTAAGTGAAAACTTAAAAGACAAACTTAAAAGAGCAGTTATTTTGCAAGAAGCAAAACATTCCGACCATTGTCCCGTTTTAGTTGAATTAGAATAATATTAACTCTTAAAATATTTAAAAATGATTAAAAAAATTGCATTCGGAATAGTAGTTTTAACTTTAGCAACATCGTGTGTTTCTAAGAAAGTTTTTAACGAATTAGAATCAAAATTTGCGGATTTAAAAAAGGAAAATAGAAAAACTGCCGATTTAAATGACAGTATTACCAAAGCAAAAAATAAACTCGATTTAGATTATGCTTCTTTGAAAGCTGATTATGATAAAACCAAAGCCGAGCGTGATAAATTGGCTATTGATTTTGCTGCAGCAGACAAAAACCTGAAAACATTACAGGCATCTTATAATGCTTTAGAAAAAAATAGTGACGAATCTTTGAAGGCAAATATGGCTAAAAACCGAGAATTATTAGCACAATTAGAAGCGAAAGAAAAAGCATTGGCGGCAGAAAAAGACCGTTTGAATAAGCTAAGTGCCGATTTGAAAAAAGGTACTGACCGTGTAAATGAATTGGAAAGCATCATGGCGGCCAAAGAAGCTGCTATGAAAAAACTGAAAGATGCGTTATCAAAATCATTAAAAGCCTTTGAAGGCAAAGGGCTTACCGTGAATCAAAGAGACGGGAAAGTATATGTTTCTATGGAAAACAAGTTGCTTTTTGAATCCGGAAGTTGGGCAGTAGGTTCAGAGGGTAAAAAAGCCGTAGTTGCTGTTGGAACTGTTTTGGCACAAAATCCAGAAATTGCCGTTTTAATTGAAGGCCATACTGACAATGATAAATTTGCAGGTGCTGTAGGACAAATTGAAAACAATTGGGATCTTTCTACAAAAAGAGCCACCGCAATTGTGAACATTTTATCAGACAACAAAGCAGTCAAAAAAGAGAATTTAACCGCAGCTGGAAGAGGCGAATTTGCTCCGTTAATGAGTAATGATACTGCCGAAGGCAAAGCTAAAAACCGTAGAATTGAAATTATTTTAACCCCAAAATTAGATGAAATTTCTAAAATGTTGAACGATTTGTAAGAAGGTTCAAAGGTTCAGAGTTATGCTTTGAACCTTTTTTAATTTGCCAAATTGTAACTTTATCACTTTCAACTTAACTTTGAAATACTCCAGATACCCAATCCGGGTTTACAACAGATTGCTTCGTACCGCAATAACCTAAACTAAGGGCACGTCCAAAAGAAAAACCCTCACATTCAAACTGAATTTATTTCAGTTTCCTGCAAGGGTTCTGTTCTTATATTTAAAATCGGGTATTAGCTACCGCACATTTCACAGTCGTCTGGTCCCGCGTTTTGAGCCAATTCTATCATGGCTTTGTACTCTTCTGGTGTCATTTCTTCAGATTGAGTAACTACCGGAATAGCAGTTACTTCTTGCTCTTGAACTTCAATTGGCTCTGCTTTTTTGTCGTTGTTCAAAGTGAATTTTATGGCGTCAACAGCTGCTTTTGTTCGCAAGTAGTACATTCCGGTTTTCAATCCTGATTGCCAAGCGTAGAAGTGCATGGACGTTAATTTTGAATAATTGGCGTTTTGCATGAACAAGTTCAATGATTGCGATTGATCTACAAAATATCCTCTGTGGCGGGACATGTCGATGATGTCTTTCATGGACATTTCCCAAACGGTTTTGTACAATTCCTTTAAATCTTGTGGTATATTTAGGTTTTGAACCGATCCGTTTTCACGCATTAATTCTTGTTTTAGGTCTTCTGTCCAAAGTCCTAATTTTACTAAATCTTCCAGCAAATGTTTATTTACTACAATGAATTCGCCAGAAAGTACGCGTCGTGTGTAAATATTGGAAGTATAAGGCTCAAAAGCTTCGTTGTTTCCTAATATTTGCGAGGTCGAAGCGGTTGGCATTGGCGCTACTAAAAGTGAATTTCTTACTCCGTTTTTCAACACTTCTTTACGCAATGCTGCCCAATCCCATCGGCCTGAAAGTTCTTTGTCTTTCATTCCCCAAAGGTTGTGCTGGAATTCTCCTTGCGATATTGGCGAGCCAACATAACTTGAATACGGACCTTCTTCGATTGCCAATTCCATAGATGCGGTTACGGCAGCAAAATATAATGTTTCGAAAATTTCTTGGTTCAATTTTTTAGCTTCATCACTTGTAAAAGGCAAACGCAACATGATAAAAGCATCAGCTAATCCTTGCACTCCCAACCCAATTGGGCGGTGACGTTTGTTTGAATTTTCTCCTTCAATTACAGGATAATAATTTCTGTCAATAACTTTGTTCAAGTTTCTGGTCACGCGTTTGGTTACTGTAAACAACAAATCGTGGTTGAATTTTCCGTTTTCAACGAACATTGGTAACGAAAGGGAAGCCAAATTACAAACTGCAATTTCGTCTTTCGATGTGAACTCCATAATCTCGGTACACAAATTCGACGAACGAATAGTTCCTAAATTTTTCTGATTCGATTTTCTATTGGCTGCATCTTTGTACAACATATATGGGGTTCCAGTCTCGATTTGAGATTCTAAGATTTTCTCCCATAATTCGTGTGCTTTGATGGTTTTTCTGCCTTTTCCAGCGGCTTCGTACGAAGTATATAATGCTTCAAATTCTTCACCATGCACATCGTATAAGCCAGGACATTCGTTAGGACACATCAACGTCCAAAGTCCGTCATCTTGCACCCGTTTCATAAACAAATCGGAAGTCCACATCGCAAAAAACAAATCTCTGGCGCGCATTTCTTCTTTTCCAGTATTCTTTTTCAAATCCAAGAAATCAAAAATATCAGCGTGCCAAGTTTCAATATAAATTGCAAAACTACCTTTACGTTTTCCACCACCTTGATCTACGTAACGTGCGGTATCATTGAAAACACGTAACATCGGAACAATTCCGTTAGACGTTCCGTTGGTACCCCGAATATACGATCCTGTGGCGCGTACATTATGAATTGAAAGTCCAATTCCACCTGCAGATTGCGAGATTTTCGCCGTTTGTTTTAGCGTATCATAAATCCCATCGATGCTGTCGTCTTGCATTGCCAAAAGGAAACAAGAAGACATTTGAGGTTTTGGCGTTCCGGCATTGAACAAAGTTGGTGTAGCGTGTGTGAAGAATTTTTTCGACATTAAATCGTACGTTTCTATCACAGAAGTCAAATCGTCTAGGTGAATTCCAACTGAAACGCGCATCAACATGTGTTGCGGACGTTCTACGATTTTCCCGTTTATTTTCAGCAAATACGAACGTTCCAATGTTTTGAAACCAAAATAATCGTAGTTGAAATCTCTGTTGTATATAATGTGCGAATCCAAAAATTCGGCATTATCCATAATCACTTTGTGTACTTCTTCCGAGAGCAAAGGTGCTTTTTGCCCATTTCGTGGATTCACGTAAAGGTACATTTCGTTCATCGTTTCCGAGAACGATTTTTTGGTATTGGAATGCAAATTCGAAATCGCAATTCTCGCTGCCAATTGTGCATAATCAGGATGCGCAATTGTCATCGAAGCCGCGGTTTCGGCTGCTAAATTATCTAATTCTGACGTAGAAACTCCATCATAAAGTCCTTCAATTACTCGCATTGCTACTTTTACAGCATCAACTAAATCGTTCAAACCGTAGCATAGTTTTTTAATTCTATCGGTAATTTTGTCGAACATCACTGGCTCTTTGTGGCCATCTCTTTTTACTACGTACATACTTTTTTTGTTTTTAAAAACAGAAAATCCCTTCGCTGTTTTTCGTTATTTGTAATATACTGAACTTGTTTCAGTATTTTTTTTGGAGCTTGTTCCAGCTATCCATTGCAATCCACGCCCAAAAGCGTGGGATTTCCATTACTACCTTCCTGTCGGCAGACAAGTCTGGGCTAGGGCTTCAGATGTATTGATAAATTTTGAGTACTAATCACGATTTTATAAAAACCGCAACTCTAAATGGGGTGTAATTTATATTTTAAAAATCAGCGTCAAAAGTAATTTTTTGAGCCTCAACATCCGTATTCATAACTCCCGATTTTTGATATTCGGCTACTTTCTTTTCAAAGAAATTGGTTTTCCCTTGAAGCGAAATCATATCCATAAAATCAAATGGGTTGGAAGTATTGTATTCTCTGTCGCAGCCTAATTCAACTAACAATCTGTCGGCAACAAATTCTAAATATTGTGTCATTAAAACCGCGTTCATCCCAATTAAACTCACAGGAAGTGATTCGGTGATGAATTCTCTCTCAATTTTTAAGGCATCTACAATAATCTCACGGATTCTATCTTTTGGAACTTTATTTACTAGGTGGTGGTTGTGTAAATGCACCGCAAAATCACAATGAACACCTTCATCACGAGAAATTAATTCGTTTGAAAAAGTTAGTCCTGGCATTAAACCACGTTTTTTTAACCAATAAATAGAACAAAAAGCACCAGAAAAGAAAATCCCTTCTACGGCTGCAAAAGCAATCAATCGTTCTGCAAAAGAATCCGATTCAATCCATTTCAAAGCCCAATCAGCTTTTTTCTTAATCGCAGGGAAAACATCTAACGCATTGAATAATTCATCTTTTTCGACTTCATCTTTTACATACGTATCAATCAAAAGAGAATAGGTTTCGCTATGAATGTTCTCCATCATAATCTGGAAACCATAGAAAAATTTAGCTTCCGCGTATTGTACTTCGTTCACAAAATTTTCGGCTAAATTTTCATTTACAATTCCGTCAGAAGCGGCGAAAAATGCCAAAATATGTTTCACAAAATAACGCTCTTCATCAGAAAGTTTGTGGTTCCAGTCATTTAAATCCTGAGACAAATCAATTTCTTCAGCAGTCCAAAAACTTGCCTCCATTTTCTTATACCATTCCCATATATCATGGTGCTTGATAGGGAAAATCACAAAGCGATTCTTGTTTTCTTGTAAAATTGGTTCTACTGATGACATAGTATGTTGATGTTTATGAAATTATAAAAAAGATTGTTTATTCAAATCTGAGTTACAAAGGTTGTGAATTATTGCGGTTAAAAAAAGCCAAACTTATTCACAATTTACAATAGTTTTTAACAATCATATCAACATAAGATATTTTTTAAAATTAAAATAACATATTGATTATCAATGATTTAAAATTTATAAAAATTGTTAAAGTCCCGTAAAATATAGGGTTTTAATTTTTTATTTTATAAAAAACTGAGGGTTTATTGAAGGATTATTTTTTAATTTCTTGGGCTACTTTTTCAAGTTCCATATACCAATCTTCGCCAAATCGACGAATAAGCGCTTCTTTTACAAATTTGTAAACAGGGACTTCCAATTCTTTTCCTAAAGAACAGGCATCGTCGCAAATTTCCCATTTATCATAATTAACAGCTGCAAATTCGGTAAAATCTTTCACCCGAATTGGATACAAATGACAAGAAACAGGTTTTTTCCAGTCAATTGCTCCTTGATTGTAGGCTTGCTCAATTCCGCAAAGTGCAGTTTTTCCGTCATAAATAACGTAAGCGCAATCTTTTTCATCAATTAAAGGGGTTTCAAGATCGCCATCGGTTCCTTTTCTCCAAGTTCCTTGTGCTTCAATAGCAGCAATTCCTTCTTTGCGAAGAAAGGGTTTTACCTTTGGATAAATAGATTCAAGGATTTTGGTTTCCTCTTCACTCAAAGGTGCGCCAGCATCTCCGTCAACACAACACGCGCCTTTGCAAGCAGATAAATTGCACACAAATTCCTTTTCTAAAATGTCTTCCGAAACGATGGTTTTTCCTATTTGAAACATTTTGCAAATATAACTATTGTTTTGAATAGCACATTATATAACCTAATAATAACAACGTTTTTAACTATTGTCGTATAAATTTATCTACTTTTGCAAAACTAAAATATAATAATAAATGGAATTTGACTTTAAAGAAATTGCAACTGTAGGAATGGTACTTTTCGCTGTGATTGATATTGTAGGAACCATTCCAATTGTTGTAGATTTAAGAACAAAACACGGGCATATTGAATCTGAAAAAGCATCAATTGTTGCGGGTTTAATTATGATTGTGTTTTTATTTGCTGGGGAAGAGTTTTTAAAATTAATTGGAATTGATGTCAACTCATTTGCAGTAGCAGGATCTTTCGTATTGTTTTTCCTAGCCTTAGAAATGATTTTAGGAATTCGGATTTATCGCGATGAAGAAGCCAGTTCGGCATCAATTGTCCCGATTGCATTTCCATTAATTGCAGGCGCAGGAACTATGACTACCTTACTTTCATTGAAAGCGCAATATGCCACCGAAAATATTGTTGTGGCAATAATTCTTAATATAATTGTGGTTTACGGTGTATTAAAATCATCTGCCAAAATCGAAAAAATGTTAGGAAAAAATGGTTTGGGTGTCATTAGAAAGACTTTTGGCATTGTTTTACTTGCCATTGCTGTTAAATTATTTGCTGGTAATGTTAAAGGTCTCTTTATGTAAATTATTTTTTTAGTATTTTTACAACTTATTAAAAAATACAGAAATGAAAATTTTTACTTCGATATTAGTTGTTTTAGCCCTCGCTCTAATAGGTTTTAATATCACATTACTTGATTTCAATCACCTTTTTGATGGTAAAAACTCTATAGCACTTATCGGAATAGTAGCTTCAATTTGTGCTGTTCTAATCCTTTTGATTTTTAAAATATCAAAAAAAATTGAAGAACGAACTAAATAATTCAGCACTGTTTGATTCGCTAATTATTGGTGGTGGGAACTTTAGCAGGTTGGTGCGGTCAATTGTCAATCACTGCGGGAAGTGGTACTGCAGTTGCAACGGATATTCTGAGTTTATGGAACAACGGAATTCAAACACAAAGTCACGATAAAATTCAAAAATAGTTTTGATTTATTTTAAATTCACCGCTTTTTTTATCATTGCATCGTCCTTCAAAATAATCTGATAATAAAATTGTTCCCCAAACAATTGTCTTGCAAACTCAGCTGTTAAATACCTTTTTACCAAGTTTTTATCTTTATCCAATTTCAAATCTAAACCATTTTTAAACAAATACTTTTTGAAATCATTAAAGTACAAATCAGATGTATTCATTTTTGATAGAAATTGATTGAATTTCAATCCTTCAAATCCCTTTCTGTATTTGTCCAATTCTTCAAATACATAATAACTCACAGGACCAGATTGCATCAAATACCCAACGCCTTCATCGCCGTGTTCTACTTCCAAAGGCACAAAAACATCGGGAACAATTCCGCCACCTCCATAAACTGTTTTGCCTTTTGGGGTTTTAAATTTGACTGTATCATCTACTTTTATACTGTCTTTTTTGTACAATTCACCGTTCAATAATCGCTTGTCGAATTCTTTGAAATACGCTTCATTTCCGTTTTTATAGGATTTTTGAATCGAGCGACCCGTTGGAGTGTAATATCTCGCAATGGTCAATCGTACCGCCGAACCGTCTTCAAAATTCATTTCTCGTTGCACCAAACCTTTCCCAAACGAACGCCTTCCAATAATAGTTCCTCGGTCATTGTCTTGAATGGCTCCGGCCAATATTTCACTTGCCGAAGCTGAATTTTCATTGATTAAAATAGACACTTTTCCGGTTTCAAAATTTCCATCTGCCGTGGAATACGTTTTGTCAACTTTGCCTTTTTTGTTTTTTGTAAAAACAATTAACAGCTTGTCTTTCAATAATTCATCGGCAATTTCAACCGCTTTTTCCATATAACCGCCGCCGTTATCACGAACATCAATTATCAAAGAAGTTGCTCCTAGTTTTTTTAATTGCACCAACCCTTTTTTGAATTCATCAGCGGTAGTTTCGGCAAAACGATTGATTTTTATATATCCAACTGTTGAATTTACCATTATTGCTGCCGCAACACTTTCAATGGCCACAACATCTCGTTTTAGTTTGAATTGTATTTTTTTATTTTCGCTTTTGCGATAAATAGTCAGCGTAACTTCGGAATCTTTTTCGCCTTTTAATTTCGAAAATAGGCTGTCGCTTATGAGTTTTCGACCAAATAATTTTTCTTTATTGGCATATAAAATCCTATCTCCAGATTTTATCCCAGCTTTTTCAGAAGGGCCGCCTTCAACAGGTTTTACAATGGCAACGGTGTCATTTAGCATATAAAAATTTACGCCAATTCCCACGAAATCACCTTTCATGCTTTCGGCAATTTGGCTTTGCTCACTTGGCGGAACATAAACGGAATGCGGGTCTAATTTATCTAAGATATTGGTTACCGCTAAATCAACAATAGAATCGGTATTTACCTTATCAACATACTCATTATCAATAAAATCTATTAGTTTGTTGAGTTTGTTTTTATGATTATCCGAAGAAGATACATTTCCTTGAGAAGGAAAGTTCAATTTGGCACCAAGAAGTATTCCCAATGCTAAAGTTGAAAAAAACAAGATTGGAAAATATTTTTGGTTGGGTTTCATTTATTGTTCGAGAACTAAAATTTGTTCTACTTCAACGCCTGCTTTTATCAGAAATTGAATTCCAGAATCATCACGATAACCGTTTTGATACACCACTCTTTTTATTCCCGATTGGTGAATTAATTTACTACATTCTTTGCAAGGCGAAAGTGTAATATATAGCGTTGCGCCTTCACAAGTTTGTGTTGAACGTGCCACTTTCAGGATTGCATTTGCCTCAGCGTGAAGCACAAACCACTGCGTTAATCCTTCGTCATCTTCACAACAATTTTCAAATCCTGAAGGTGTTCCGTTGTATCCATCGGAAATTATCATTTTATCACGAACAATAATTGCGCCCACTTGACGGCGTTTGCAATAGGAAAGTTGCCCCCATTCGGATGCAATTCTTAGATAGGCTTTGTCGTATTTATTTAATTTTTTCTTTTCCATTTCTTTATCTAAGCCAAATTTTACTCTCAATTATCATTGGCAAAACAACTCCAATCACAAATGATGCCATTACTAATGTCCAAT
>Ga0209107_10000146_pt1 | contig 41240 bp, 40 predicted proteins | sample LakErihyJuly2011_2_FD_187460 | JGI IMG/M metagenome (GOLD analysis project Ga0209107, IMG submission 187460) | Freshwater microbial communities from dead zone in Lake Erie, Canada - CCB hypolimnion July 2011 (SPAdes) (version 2) | ecosystem: Environmental > Aquatic > Freshwater > Lentic >...
GATGTGCAAAAGGACATCTACGGCCAGTTCGAGAACACCTTCATGATGTACCTGCCGCGCCTGTGCGAGCACTGCCTCAACCCGGCGTGCGTGGCGTCCTGCCCCTCGGGCTCGATCTACAAGCGCGAGGAAGACGGCATCGTGCTGATCGACCAGGACAAGTGCCGCGGCTGGCGCATGTGCGTGAGCGGCTGCCCCTACAAGAAGATTTACTACAACTGGCAAAGCGGCAAGGCCGAGAAGTGCATCTTCTGCTACCCGCGCATCGAGGCCGGCCAGCCCACGGTGTGCTCTGAGACCTGCGTGGGCCGCATCCGCTACCTGGGTGTGCTGCTGTACGACGCCGACCGCATCGAGCAGGCCGCCAGCACCGAGCACGACCGCGACCTCTACCAGGCGCAGCTCGACATCTTCCTGGACCCGCACGACCCCAAGGTGATCGAGCAGGCCCGCGCCGACGGCATCCCCGAAGCCTGGCTGACCGCCGCCCGCAACAGCCCCGTCTACAAAATGGCCGTGGACTGGAAGGTCGCCCTGCCCCTGCACCCCGAGTACCGCACCCTGCCCATGGTCTGGTACGTGCCGCCGCTGTCGCCCATCCAGGCCGCGGCCAACGCCGGCCACGTCGGCACCAATGGCGAGATCCCGGACGTCAACCAGTTGCGCATCCCGCTGAAGTACCTGGCCAACCTGATGACGGCCGGCGACGTGGCCCCGGTGTCGCGCGCGCTGGAACGCATGCTGGCCATGCGCGCCTACATGCGCGGCAAGCACGTCGATGGCGCGGCCAACGTGAAGGCCATCGAGCAGGTGGGCTTGACGCCCGCCCTGGTCGAGGACATGTACCAGATCATGGGCATCGCCAACTACGAGGACCGCTTCGTCATCCCCACCGCCCACCGCGAGTACGCCGAAGACGCCTTCGACCTGCGCGGCGGCTGCGGCTTCTCCTTCGGCAACGGCTGCTCCGACGGGCAGACCGAGACCAGCCTGTTCGGCGCCAAGAAGAAGCGCACCATCCCCATCAAGTCGGAGGTCTGAGCATGAGCAGCCTGTTGAACCACATCCAGCGCGGCCCCAGCGTCCGCACGGCGGCGCGCAGCCTGCGGGCCCTGGCACGCTTGCTGGCCTACCCCGACGCCGCCCTGCGCGCCCACCTGGGCGAACTGCTGGACGCCCTGCGCACCGAACAGCGCCTGAACGACGCGCGCCTGGCGGGCCTGTCCCGCCTGGTGTCGCAGCTGGAGGGGGCCGATGGCTACGAGGTCGAGTCCGACTACGTCGAGCTGTTCGACCGCGGCCGCGCCACCTCGCTGCACCTCTTCGAGCACGTGCATGGCGACTCGCGCGAGCGGGGCCAGGCCATGGTCGATCTGGTCCAGACCTACGAGCAGGCCGGCCTGCACCTCCAGCCTGACAACGGCGGCGAGTTGCCCGACTACCTGCCCCTGGTGATGGAGTTCGCCTCCACGCTGGACGCCAGCGCGGCACAGGGCTTCACGGGCGAGTTCGCCCACATCCTCAACGCGCTGTACGCGGCGCTGCTCAAGCGCTGCAGCCTGTACGCGCACATCCCGGCGGCCGTGCTGGAACTGATGGGCCACGCCATCGAGGCCACCGAGGTGCCCGAAGACGAGGCCCTGGACGAGGCCTGGGCCGAGCCAGCCGCCTTCGATGGCTGCAGCAGCCGAGGCCAGCAACGCGCCGACCAGCCGCAGCCCATCCACATCGTGCGCACCCCACGCGCGTCCGCCCCCGCATCCACACCCCAACGAGGAGCATGAGATGAGCCTCACCCACCAGTTCTTCTTCGGCATCTACCCCTACATCGCCATGGTCGTCTTCCTGCTGGGCAGCCTGGTGCGCTTCGACCGCGACCAGTACACCTGGCGCAGCGAGTCGAGCCAGATGCTGTCCATGGGCTTGCTGCGCGCGGGCTCCAACCTCTTCCACCTGGGCATCATCGGCCTGTTCTTCGGGCACTTCTTCGGCATGCTGACGCCGGCCGAACTCGTGCACGCGCTGGGCATCACCGCCGCGCAAAAGCAGATGCTGGCCGTGGTCGCAGGCGGCATCCTGGGCAGCGTGGGCCTGGTCGGTCTGCTGCTGCTGATCGCCCGCCGCCTGGGCAACGAGCGCGTGCGCGCCACCAGCAAGCCACGCGACTTCCTCGTGCTGTTCTGGATCCTGGGCACGCTGCTGCTCGGTTTGTCCACGGTGCCCCTGTCGCTGACGCACCGCGACGGCGAGACCATGCTCAAGCTGATGGCCTGGGCGCAGCACATCGTCACCTTCCGCGGTGACGCCGCCGGCCTGATCGCCGACGTGTCGCTGGTCTTCAAGGTGCACATGGTGGCCGGCATGACGCTGTTCGTCATCTTCCCCTTCACCCGCCTGGTGCATGTGTGGAGCGGCTTCGCCTCGGTGGGCTATGTGGCACGCCCCTGGCAACTGGTGCGCAGCCGCCGCACCGGCCTGCCACGCTGAACAGACCCCACGGACCTCACCCCGGGAGACCCCCATGCACACCGCCCCCCTGAGCACCTCCTCCGACGCCGCCGCCGAAGCCGCCCGCGCCCTGCGCGTGGGCGACGACGTGCTGCACCCGCAACCCGATCAGCTGACCGAAGCCGAACGGCGCCAGCTGGCCAGCCTGGCCCTGCTGCGCCTGGCCGCCATCGACGACGGCCTGCTGCCCGAGAACGACCCGCCGCCCAGCGACGGCGTCATCAGCGAAGCCGCGGCCGACGCCATCGACCGCTGGCTGGAGCAGGCCATCCAGGTGCCCGACCCGGACGAGGCCGCCTGCCGGCGCTTCCATGCCGCCCACCCGGCCCGCTACGCCCAAGGCGAGCGCGTGCTGGCCCGCCACATCCTGTTCGCCATCACCCCTGGCGTGGACGTGCAGGCCCTGCGCCAGCGCGCCGAGCAGCTGCTGGTGGCGGTGCGTGCGGACCCCGAGGCCTTCGCGGAGGCCGCCCGCACCACGTCCAACTGCCCCTCGGGCGAACAGGGTGGCGATCTGGGCTGGCTGAACGCCACCGACTGCGCCCCCGAGTTCGCGCGCGAGCTCTTCGGTCAGGACGAAGCCCAGGCCCACATCGGCGTGCTGCCTCGGTTGGTGCACAGCCGCTTCGGCCTGCACGTGGTCGAGGTGCAGGCGCGTGAGGCCGGCGTGCACCCCGCCTTCGAGCAGGTGCAAGAGGCCGTGGCGCAGTCGCTGCGGCAACAGGCCTTCGCCACCGCCCTCAAGCAGACCTGTGCCGTGCTGGCCGCGCGCCACGGGGTGGAAGGCGCCGACCTGGACGCCGCCGCCTCGCCGCTGCTGCAGTGACGTCGGAGCACGGCCCATGGACGAACTGCTGCAGCGCCTGAGGCACTTTCACACCGACTTCTTCCCGCAGCACCAGTCGCGCTTCCAGAGCCTGGTGACTGACGGGCAGCACCCGACGACGCTGTTCATCGGCTGCTCGGACTCGCGCCTGGTGCCCTACCTGCTGACCGGCGCGGGCCCCGGCGAACTCTTCATCGTGCGCAACGTGGGGGCGCTGATCCCGCCCTACGACGGCCTGCATGGCCTGCACGGCACGGCCGCGGCCATCGAGTTCGCGATGCTCAACCTCAAGGTCTCGCGCATCGTGGTCTGCGGGCACTCGCATTGCGGTGCCATGAAGGCCTTGTACGAAGAGGTGCCGGAGCAGGCCAAGAACCTGCGGGCCTGGCTGGACATGGCCCGCGAGGCCGCCCTGCCCGTTCAAGTGACACCCGAGGCCCTGCGCCGCACCGAGCAACGCGCCGTGGTGCTGCAACTCGAGCGCCTGATGGACTACCCCATGGTGCGCGAGCGGGTGGAAAAGCGCGAGGTGACGCTGCACGGCTGGCACTACGTGATCGAAGACGGCGAGGTGCACGTCTTCGATGTGCAGACCGGCCAGTTCCTGCCCGCATCGCAATCGGAGCACAGCGGCACTGGGCCTTACCAGGATGCACCGCAGGACGCCCCGCCCGACGAGCAATCCATCTTCAACGAGATCGATGCCCGTTGGGGCGGTCGCTGATCACCCGGCACGGCTCACCGGACGCTGAGCGCCGGCCCGATGTGGCGCAGCTTCGCCACCAGCTCATCGGGCGGGGTGCGCTCGCCCGAACCCAGCGTGGCTTCGGTGACGGGCGTGGCCCGGTAGCCCTGCAGCACCCAGTGCTGCGCACCTGCGGCTTTGAGCATGCGCGCCATGTGCATCAACGTGGCCTCGGCAATCAGGTCGGGGTGCCAGGTCGTGCGCAACTCGTGCGCCTTGCCGCTGGCCAGCACCAGGGCCAGGCTCTCGCGCACCGGCTCGCCGCTGCGCGGCACCGAGGTGATGGCCTTGTAGTCCTCGAACTCGGTCTTGATGTCCAGCGCCACCCAATCGACCAGGGGCAGGACACTCGCCAGCCGCTGCGGGTACAGGCCCGCGGTGTGCAGGCCCACCTGGAAGCCCAGCGCGCGCACCTCGCGCATGGCCGGCGCCAGGGCCGCGTCCAGCGTGGGCTCGCCACCGCTGAACACCACGCCATCGAGCAGGCCCTGCCGTTGTTGCAAGGTGCCCAGCACCTGGCCCCAGGCCTGGGTGTCTCGGCCACACCCCGTCTGACGCGGTTGCAGCGAGGGGTTGTGGCAATAGTGGCAACGCCAGGGGCAGCCCTGCACGAACACCACCGCGGCCAACTGGCCCGGCCAGTCGGTGGTGCTCAAGGGCGTGAAGCCGCCAACGTCCAGGGGCGGGATCAGGCGGGGCTCAGCTTGCGCAGGCCTGAACGCGATCGGGCTCGACGAAATACTGTCGTTCATGGAACTCCCCCTTCTTGCCCACGTTGAACGAGGCCACGGGTCGGTGATAGCCCATCACCCGGGTCCAGACCTCGCAGCGCTGGCGTTCGTGTTCGGCCAGCAAGGGGTGAGGTGCGTCGGGTGTGCGTGCGGTGCAGGTCATGGAGCCTCCTTCGGGCGGGGTGGATCAAACAGGGTGGGGCAAGGCCTCGTGGCCCGAAGCCTGGCGCCGCGCCAAGGCCTCCTCATCGCAACGCGGGCAGAAGGCGTGCTCGCCGGCCAGGTAGCCGTGTGTCGGGCAAATCGAGAAGGTCGGCGTGACGGTGATGTAGGGCAAGCGGAAGCGTGACAGCGCACGCCGCACCAGGTTCTTGCAGGCCTGTGCCGACGACACGCGTTCACCCAGGTACAGGTGCAGCACCGTGCCGCCGGTGTACTTGCGCTGCAAGGCCTCCTGCCGAGCCAGCGCTTCGAAGGGGTCATCGCAAAAGCCCACGGGCAACTGCGACGAGTTCGTGTAATACGGCTCTTCCACCGTGCCAGCCTGCAAGATGCCGGGGAAGCGCAACCGGTCTTCCTTGGCGAAGCGGTAGGTCGTGCCCTCGGCCGGCGTGGCCTCGAGGTTGTAGAGGTGCCCGGTGGCCTCCTGCATGGCCGTGATGCGCTCGCGGATGTGGTCGAGGTAGCGCAGCGCGAAGGCCTCGCCCCACGGCGTGGTGATGTCCTCCAGCCCCTGTGTGAAGTTGCGGATCATCTCGTTGATGCCGTTCACGCCGATGGTCGAAAAGTGGTTGCGCAGCGTGCCCAGGTAGCGCTTGGTGTACGGGAACAGGCCCGCGTCCATGTGCCCCTGGATCACCTTGCGCTTGATCTCCAGGCTCTGGCTGGCGAGCTGCAGCAGGTGGTCGGTGCGGGCCAGCAGGCCGGCCTCGTCGCCCGCCTGCAGGAAGCCCAGCCGCGCGCAGTTCAGCGTCACCACACCCAGAGAGCCCGTCTGCTCGGCCGAGCCGAACAGCCCGTTGCCGCGCTTGAGCAACTCGCGCAGATCGAGCTGCAGGCGGCAGCACATCGAGCGGATCATGTGCGGCTGCAGCTCCGAGTTCACGAAGTTCTGGAAGTACGGCAGGCCGTACTTGGCCGTCATCTCGAACAAGGCATCGGTGTTGGGGTGGTCCCAGTCGAAGTCCTTCGTGATGTTGTAGGTCGGGATCGGGAAGGTGAAGGCCCGGCCGCGCGCGTCGCCCGCCATCATCACGTCGATGTAGGCGCGGTTGACCATGTCCATCTCGGCCTGCAGGTCGCCATAGGCGAAGGGCATCTCCACGCCCCCGATCACGGGCACCTGCTCGCGCAGGTCTTCGGGGCAGACCCAGTCGAAGGTCAGGTTGGTGAACGGCGTCTGCGTGCCCCAGCGCGAAGGCACGTTGAGGTTGTAGATCAGCTCTTGCAGGCATTGACGCACCTGCTCGTAACTCAGGCCATCCTTGCGGATGTAAGGCGCCAGATAGGTGTCGAAAGAGCTGAAGGCCTGCGCCCCGGCCCATTCGTTCTGCAGCGTGCCCAGGAAATTGACGATCTGGCCCACGGCCGACGACAGGTGCTTGGGCGGCCCCGCCTCCACCTTGCCCAGCACGCCATTGAGGCCCTCGTGCAGCAGCGTGCGCAGCGACCAGCCCGCGCAATAGCCCGAGAGCATGTCGAGGTCGTGGATGTGGAAGTCGGCATCGCGGTGGGCCTGGCCGACCTGCGGCGGGTAGACGTGGCTGAGCCAGTAGTTGGCGATCACCTTGCCCGACACGTTGAGGATGAGCCCACCCAGCGAGTAGCCCTGGTTGGCGTTGGCGTGGATGCGCCAGTCCTGCCGGTGCAGGTACTCGTTGACCGAGCGCTCGACATCGACCGCGGTGCGCCGGTCTTCGCGCAAGGCGCGGTGCTGCTCGCGGTAGACGATGTAGGCGCGTGCGGCCTGGGTGTGGCCCGCGTCGAGCAACACCTGCTCGACCACGTCCTGGACTTGCTCGACCGTGGGCACGCGCACGCTCAGCCGCTGGATGACGGCATCCGTCAGGCGCCAAGCCTCATCGAGGCCAAAGGCCTGGGTGGCATCGCCCGCCGCCGCCACGGCCCGCGCGATGCGCTCCGGCTGGAAGCCGGCCGTGCCCCCGTTGCGCTTGAAGACGGCCACGGGCGTGGCATGGGGGGCCTTGGCGTTTTTCTCGGCGGGCTGGCTGGCGCGGGTCGGCATGGTGTCTCCACACGGTCAGTGGCTGACACAGGCGCCAGACACCCGAGGCAGTGTTTCGACATGCTGGCGAGAGGGTTTTGACAGGGGTCAACCCCCTCACTTCACCCCCAGCCGCTTCGCCAGCTTGTGCAGGTTGCTCGCATCGATGCCAAGCCGCCGCGCCGCTTCGGCCCAGCGGCCCTGGGATGCCTGCAAAGCCTGCTGCACCAGCCGCCGCTCCAGCTGCGCCACCTGGTCGCGCAAGCTCACGCCGATGGGGGCGGCGCCCTCGTCGGCGGGCTCCACCGAGGCAGGCCCAAGGGCGTCCACCGGCCCCTCGGTCAGGTCCAGCACGTCCTCCGTCAAAGTCACGATGTCGCGCCGGTTCACGCCCCGGCTCAGCAGCTTGAGCGCCGCCCGCCCCATCACGTGCTCCAGCTCGCGCACGTTGCCGGGCCAGCCATAGCGCAGCAAGGCAGACTCCGCCGCCGCATCCAACCGCAGGCTGCGCAAGCCCAGCCGCGCCCGGTTGACCTCCAGGAAGTGCCCCGCCAGCAGCAGCACGTCGTCACCGCGCTCGCGCAGGGGCGGCACGTGGATGGGGTAGACCGACAGCCGGTGGTACAGGTCGGCGCGGAAAACGCCCTGGCTCACCGCGTCCTTCAAGACCCGGTTGGTGGCGGCCACCACGCGCACGTCCACCTTCACGGGCTTGTCGGCACCCAGGCGCTGCACCTCGCCGTTCTGCAGGGTGCGCAGCAGCTTGGCCTGGATGCTCAGCGGCAGCTCGCCCACCTCGTCGAGGAAGATGGTGCCGCCGCGCGCCGCCTCGAAGCGCCCGGCCCGGTCGGTGGTCGCGCCCGAGAACGCGCCCCGCACATGGCCGAAGAGTTCGCTCTCGGCCAGGGACTCCGGCAGCGCCGCGCAGTTGACATGCACCATCGGCCCCTTGGCCCGCACCGAGCGTTCGTGCACGCGCTGCGCGAACAGCTCCTTGCCCGTGCCCGTCTCGCCCATCAGCAGCACCGGCAGGTCCGACTGCGCCACCACGTCCACCTCGTGCAGCACCTGCTGCAAAGCAGTGCTGTGGCCGATGATGCCGGTGCGCACGCCGGGCACAGGCGCATCGGCACCGCCTTCGCCCCCTGAAGCCGCCACCCTCGCCTGCCGCAGCAATTGCACCTCCTGCTCCAGCAGGCTCACGCGCACGGCCGCGGCCACCAGCGGCATGCACGCCCGCAAGGCTTCGCGCGCCGAGGCGTCAAACGCCCCGGTCTGCAGGGCGTCCAGCGTCAACACACCCCAGCGCCGGCCGTCGATGTGCACGCTCGCGCCCATGCAGTCGTGCACGGGCAGCGGGTGGCCGGCCATGCCTTCGACCAGGCCGTCGTAAGGGTCGGGCAAGGTGCTGGCGTGCTCGAAGCGCACCACCTCGCGGCTCAGCAGGATGGTGGACAGGCGCGGGTGCCGCGCCACCTCGAAGGCGCGGCCCAAAGCCTCGCGGCTCAAGCCCTCGGCGGCCACCGGTCGCAAGGCCCCGTCTTCTTCCTGCAGCAGCACGACGGCGTCGCACGCGAACTGCGCCTTGAGCTGCACGACCAGCCGCTGCAGCCGCACCGCGCGCGGCAGGCTCACCGCCAAGTCGGCCAAGCCCATGTGTTCGATCAGGGTCTTTTCAACCTCGCTGATGGTCATTCATACCCTTTCAATGAAGGTTTATTTTACCCACACGCTCGCCAAGTGCTTGATTTTCAGGGGGGCACGGGCTGGCCCACGGCTTGCGCTGTGAGAGGCAATCACGCCAAGCACTTTCGCCATCTCACCTGAACAGGAGCCCCCCATGAGCCACGCCGAACAATCCCTGGGCCTGCTGGCGCGCACCATCCCTGGTGCCACCCGCGTCTTCCACACCCACCACCTCGACTTCTGCTGCGGCGGCAAGCAAACCCTGCAGACCGCCGCCGACAAGGCCGGCCTGGACGCCACGCAGATCGCGGCCCAGCTCGACGCCCTGCAGGACGGTGCCGACGAGGTCGTGGACTGGACCGAGGCCAGCACGCCCGACCTCATCGCGCACATCCTGGCGCGCTACCACGCCCGCCACCGCGAGCAACTGCCCGAGCTGATCCGCCTGGCGCGCCGCGTGGAGCACGTCCACGGCGACCGCCCCGAGTGCCCGCGGGGCCTGGCCGACCACCTGGAAAACATGCAGCAGGAGCTGGAGAGCCACATGCAGAAAGAAGAGACGGTGCTCTTCCCCATCTACCAACGCGGCATGGCCCACCCCAGCATGCCGCCGGTCCAGATGATGCGGATGGAGCACGACCACCACGGTGAAGAACTCGCCAAACTCGAAGCGCTCACGAACGGCATCACCCTGCCGCGCGGCGCCTGCAACACCTGGCGTGCGCTCTACCTGGGCCTGCAGACATTGCGCGAAGACCTCATGGCCCACATCCACCTGGAGAACAACGTGCTGTTCGAGCGCGCCTGAAGCACCTCGCGACCCGGGCACCCAGGCCCCATGAAAAAAGCCTGCTCTTCTGAGCAGGCTTTTGCGCTCAATGGCCGCTGTCGCGGGCCATCAATCCTGGCAATGCTGGACGATGTAGTCCTTGACCCACTGCGTGTCCTTCGGGCAGACCACGAAGCGCTTGGGCAGGTCTTCCAGGCCGTCCAGGCCGGAGATCCAGTAGGGGCGCGCCGGGCGCTGGCCCGTGGCCTCGACGATGGTCTCTTCGAACTTGCACGGCAGGGCCGTCTCCAGCACGATCATCGTCACGCCGGGCGTCAGGTGCTCGCGCGCCACCTTCAGGCCATCGGCCGTGTGGGTGTCGATCAGGGTGCCATCGCGCTCGAAGGCATCGCGGATGGTGGCCAGGCGGTCGGTGTGCGTGCTGGTGCCCGACACGAAGCCATAGCCCTGGACCTTGGCGAACTCTTCGGGCGACACGGTGAACACGCCCTGCTGCTCGACCGCGTCCTTGAACAGCTGCTTGACGCGGGCGCCATCGCGGCCCAGCAGGTCGAACACGAAGCGCTCGAAGTTCGAGGCTTTGGAGATGTCCATCGAGGGGCTGGACGTCTCGTAGGTCTCGGCCGAGCCGCGCACACGGTAGGTGCCGGTGCGGAAGAACTCGTCGAGCACGTTGTTCTCGTTGGTGGCCACCACCAGCTGGGCGATGGGCAGTCCCATCATGCGGGCAACGTGGCCCGCGCAGACATTGCCGAAGTTGCCCGAAGGCACCGTGAAGCTCACCTGCTCGGCGTTCGACTTGGTGGCCTGGAAGTAGCCGGCAAAGTAGTACACGACCTGGGCCAGCAGACGCGCCCAGTTGATCGAGTTGACCGTACCAATCTTGTACTGGCGCTTGAAGGCCAGGTCGTTCGAGACGGCCTTGACGATGTCTTGGGCATCGTCGAACACGCCTTCGACGGCGATGTTGTGGATGTTGGGATCCTGCAGGCTGAACATCTGGGCCTGCTGGAAGGGGCTCATGCGGCCGTGCGGGCTGAGCATGAACACGCGCACACCCTTCTTGCCGCGCATGGCGTACTCGGCCGCGCTGCCGGTGTCGCCCGAGGTCGCGCCCAGGATGTTGAGCTGCTCGCCGCGGCGCGCCAGCTCGTACTCGAACAGGTTGCCCAGCAGCTGCATGGCCATGTCCTTGAAGGCCAGCGTCGGGCCGTTGGACAAGGCCTCCAGGCACAGGCCCGGCTCGATGTGCTTGAGCGGCGTGATTTCGTCAAAACCGTACACCGCTTTGGTGTAAGTCTTGGCGGTCAGGGCCTTCAGGTCGGCGGCGGGGATGTCGTCGATGTACAGCGACAGGATCTCGAAGGCCAGCTCGGCATACGACAGGTGGCGCCACTTCGCGAGCGTGGCGTCATCGACCTTCGGGTAGGACGTGGGCAGGTAGAGGCCACCATCGGGCGCCAGGCCCTCCAGCAGGATCTCGGAGAAGCCGCGCTGCGTCTGGTCGCCACGGGTGGAGATGTACTTCATGCCAGCTCTTCCTTGCGAACGCGCACGATGGGTGCCAGCACGGTCGGCAGGGCCTGCATCGCGGCCAGGGCCTTGTTCATGCCGCCCTCGGTCGTGTCGTGGGTCAGGATGATCAGGTCGGTCTGGTTGCCATCCTCGCCGCTGACCTCGTCGGCCTCGCGCTGGATGACGGCGTCGATGCTGATGCCCTGCTCGGCCAGGATGCCGGTGATCTTGGCCAGCACGCCCGCCTTGTCGGCCACGCGCAGGCGCAGGTAGAAGGAGGTGACGACCTCGTCCAGCGGCAGGATGGGCAGCGTGGACATCTCGTCCGGCTGGAAGGCCAGGTGGGGCACGCGCGCTTCAGGGGCGGCGTCCAGCAGGCGGGCGATGTCCACCAGGTCGGCGACCACGGCCGATGCGGTCGGCTCGGCGCCGGCGCCCTTGCCGTAGTACATGGTCGTGCCCACGGCGTCGCCTTGCACCAGCACGGCGTTCATGGCGCCTTCGACGTTGGCGATCAGGCGGCGCATCGGCACCAGCGTGGGGTGGGTGCGCAGCTCGATGCCGTTGTCACGGCGGCGCGCGATGCCCAGCAGCTTGATGCGGTAGCCCAGCTGCTCGGCGTACTTGATGTCGGTGGCCGACAGCTGGGTGATGCCTTCCACGTGGGCCTTGTCGAACTGCACCGGGATGCCGAAAGCGATCGCGCTCAGCAGCGTGGCCTTGTGCGCGGCGTCCACACCTTCGATGTCGAAGGTCGGGTCGGCTTCGGCGTAGCCCAGGCGTTGCGCTTCTTTCAGCACCACGTCGAAGTCCAGGCCCTTGTCGCGCATCTCGGACAAGATGAAGTTCGTCGTGCCGTTGATGATGCCGGCCACCCACTGGATCTGGTTGGCCGTCAGGCCTTCGCGCAGCGCCTTGATGATGGGGATGCCACCGGCCACGGCGGCCTCGAAGGCCACGATCACGCCCTTGGCTCGGGCGGCAGCGAAGATCTCTGTGCCGTGCACGGCCAGCAGGGCCTTGTTGGCCGTGACCACGTGCTTGCCCGCCGCGATGGCTTCCAGCACCAGGTCCTTGGCGATGCCGTAGCCGCCGATCAGCTCGACCACCACGTCCACGTCCGGGTTGGCGATCACGGCGCGCGCGTCCGAGACGATCTGGGCGGCATCGCCCACGACCTGCTTGGCCAGCTCGGTGTTCAAGTCGGCCACCATCGTGACCTCGATGCCGCGGCCGGCGCGGCGGCGGATCTCTTCCTGGTTGCGCTTGAGCACGGTGAAGGTGCCGCCGCCGACGGTGCCGATGCCCAGCAGGCCGACGCGCACAGGGCGCAGTTGTTCTTGGCTCATGGTGTGTTCTCTTGGGTCTTGCTGCGTGCAAGCTCGTGGGCTGCGCGCGGGGTCATGTCAATGTGGGAATTCAGGCGTGGCGCTTGCGGTAGCCGTCCAGGAAGCGCGCGATGCGGCCGATGGCGTCCGTCAGGTCGTCGCTGTTGGGCAGGAACACCAGGCGGAAGTGGTCCGGCGTCGGCCAGTTGAAGCCGGTGCCCTGCACGATCAGCACCTTTTCTTCGGCCAGCAGCTCGTAGGCGAATTGCTGGTCGTCGGCGATGGGGTACATCTTCGGGTCCAGGCGCGGGAACATGTAGAGCGCGCCCTTGGGCTTGACCACGCTCACACCCGGGATCTGGTTGAGCAGCTCATGGGCCAGGTCGCGCTGCTTGCACAGGCGGCCGCCCGGCTGCACCAGGTCCTTGATGCTCTGGTAACCGCCCAAAGCGGTCTGGATGGCCAGCTGGCCAGGCGTGTTGGCGCACAGTCGCATCGAGGCCAGCATGTTCAGGCCCTCGATGTAGTCCTTGGCATGGCGCTTCTCGCCCGACACCACCATCCAGCCAGCGCGGTACCCGCAGGAGCGGTAGTTCTTGCTCAGGCCGTTGAAGGTCAGGAACAACACATCGTCGGCCAGCGAGGCGATCGATGTGTGCGTGTGGCCGTCGTACAGCGTCTTGTCGTAGATCTCGTCGGCCATCACGATGAGCTGGTGCTCTCGGGCGACTTCGACGATCTCCTTCAGCAGGCTCTCGGGGTAGAGCGCCCCCGTCGGGTTGTTCGGGTTGATGACGACGATGGCGCGGGTGCGCGGCGTGATCTTGGCGCGGATGTCGGCGATGTCAGGGAACCAGTCGGACTGCTCGTCGCAAACGTAGTGCACCGGACGACCGCCCGACAGCGCCACCGCGGCCGTGTAGAGCGGGTAATCGGGCGCCGGCAGCAACACCTCGTCGTCCTCGTTGCACAGCGCATTGATGGCCATGACGATCAGCTCGGAGGCGCCATTGCCCAGGTAGACGTCGTCGACCGTGACGCCTTTGATCCCCTTTTCCTGGCAGTAATGCACCACCGACTTGCGGGGCGCGAACAAGCCTTTGGAATCGGTGTAACCGGCCGCGCCAGACAGGTTGCGGATCATGTCCTGCACGATCTCGTCGGGCGGCTCCAGCCCGAACACGGCCAAGTTGCCGATGTTGAGCTTGATGATCTTGTGGCCGTCCTCCTCCATCTGCCGCGCCTTTTCCAGCACGGGCCCACGGATGTCGTAACAGACATTGGCGAGTTTGCTGGACTTGGCGATGGGTTTCAAAGTGTTCTCCGGGCCGCGGGCATGATGGGGGGAAAGATAGAATTTTCCCACAGCTTGGCCTCACCCTGGGGCCACCTCCGTTCGCCGACCGCCCGATCCCGCCCCATGAAACTGCATGCCGACAACGCCGAAGGCGTCAACCTGATCCATGCCTACACCCGCAGCAGCGTGTCGGTGAACGGCGAGGCCCACACCCGCAGCATCCTGGTGCCGCCCACCGGCCCCGTCATCGAGTGGCCGGTGCATGCGCTGGAAGACCTCAGCGAAGCGCATTTCGAGGCCGTGGTGGCTGCGCGGCCCGAAGTGCTCATCCTGGGCACCGGTCCCACGCTGCGCTTTGCCCACCCCGGCCTGCTGCGCCGCTTGATGGCCGTGCGCATCGGCGTGGAAACGATGGACACCGCAGCCGCCTGCCGCACCTTCAACATCCTGGTCGCCGAAGGCCGCCAGGTCATGGCCGCGCTGCTGATCGCCCCCTGAATCCCTCACTCGGGTGGCGCGCATCGCCCCTTGCATGCACGCAGGCGCCGAGGGCTTTACGGCCCGACTCTGGAAGTGCGCGAGAAGCACTTTATAATCGGAGGCTATTCACGCAGGCTGCTGATCCGTACCTCATGACTCCCGCTCTCAACAAATCGTTGCCGGACTTTGAAGCGATCGCCACCGGTGGCGTGAAATTCACGCCGCAGGCTTTCGTCGGCCAGACCGTGGTGCTGTACTTCTACCCCAAGGACCACACCCCGGGTTGCACCACCGAAGCGATGCAGTTCCGCGACACGCACAAGGAATTCGTCAATGCGGGTGCCGTGGTGTTTGGCGTGTCTCGCGACAACCTGGCGTCTCACGACAAGTTCAAGGAAAACCTCGACCTGCCCTTCGAGCTGATCGCCGACACCGAAGAGAAGCTCTGCCACATGTTCGGCGTGGTCAAGAACAAAATCATGTACGGCAAGAAGGTTAAGGGCATAGAGCGCTCTACCTTCCTGATCGGGCCTGACGGCGTGCTGCGCGAAGAATGGCGCGGCATCAAGGTCGCCGGCCACGTGGAAGACGTCCTCAAGGCTGTGCAGGGCCTCAAGCGCGAAGCCGCCTGACGCACGGATCCCCCCTTGACGCCACCTGCGGGTGGCGTTGTCGTTTCTGCGCCCCAAGATGTCTGTCGCCTGTGGCGCGCGAGGCACAGTGCCCACTCTCCCGCACGCTGGCGCTCAGCGGGGCACGGACTGTGCATAATGGGTTCATGCCCCTGAGCTTTGTCTGCCTCAGTCCCGGATGTGAAGAACCCGTTGGCCCGCCTCGGGCGCATGCCAACGCCGCCACCCTCATCCACGCACCTCACACATTTCACACAAGGCCGCACACTCCCCTGTGCGGCCTTTTTGTTTGCCCGGACAACGTGTCCCTTCCATTTCGCCACCCTGCCTGATCCACCATGCCACTGCCCAAGCCGCCCACCAAACGCGCTGACATGCTGACCGCCGGCGACTACACGTCGCAACCCAAGGCAGCGCGCCCCACGACCAAAACCTCGGCCACACGCGCCGCCAAACCGAGTGCTGCCGCCCCTGTGCTGGAACTGGTGCGCCACAGTGGCGCAGCGGAAGCCTCCGCAAGCGCCCACGCCCTGCCCGTGGCCCAGCCCGCGCACGCCAACCCACCGGCCACCGCGCCCATCACGGCACCCGTCACCACACCAGCCACCAGCCCCAAGCGCCGCAGCCAGCCCACGGTCGCGGACAAATCTGGCCAAGACGCGCCCCGCGCCGCCAGCGCGCCATCGGCCTCGGCCAAACCGGCGGCCGGCAGCAGCACCCGCCGCCGTCGCCCGGTGAGCGAAGGCCCGGCCAAGCTCTTCGTGCTGGACACCAACGTGCTGCTGCACGACCCGATGTCCCTGTTCCGCTTCGACGAGCACGACGTCTTCCTGCCCATGATCACGCTGGAAGAGCTCGACGGCCACAAGAAGGGCATGACCGAGGTGGCGCGCAACGCCCGCCAGGTCAGCCGCGACCTCGACGGCCTGGCCGCCGACATGAACAACCGCCAGCAGATGGACCCGGCATCGGGCATCGCGCTGGCCAAGACCGGCCACGCCGAAGCCGCTGGCAAGCTCTATTTCCAGACCTCCGGCCTGGACTTCGAGCTGCCCATGGGCCTGCCCCCCGGCAAGGCCGACAACCAGATCCTCGGCGTGGTGCAAGCCCTGCGCAAGGCCCACCCCGAACGCGAGGTGGTGCTGGTGTCCAAGGACATCAACATGCGCATCAAGGCCCGCGCCCTGGGACTGCCCGCGGAAGACTATTTCAACGACAAGACGCTGGACGACGGCGACCTGCTCTACACCGGCGTGCTGCCCCTGCCCGCCGATTTCTGGGAGCGCCACGCCAAGGGCATGGAGAGCTGGCAGCAAGGCGGCATCACCTACTACCGCGTCAGCGGCCCGATGGTGCCGGCGCTGATGGTGAACCAGTTCATCTACCTGGAAAGCCCGGGCGCCACACCCTGGTACGGCAAGGTCGCCGAGATCACCGGCAAGACCGCCGTGCTGCGCACGCTCAAGGACTTCGCCCACCAGAAACATGCGGTCTGGGGTGTCACGGCGCGCAACCGCGAGCAGAACTTCGCCCTCAACCTGCTGATGGACCCGGAATGCGACTTCGTGACGCTGACCGGCTCGGCCGGCACCGGCAAGACGCTGATGACGCTGGCCGCCGCGCTGTCGCAGGTGCTCGATGAGCGCCGCTACACCGAGATCATCGTCACCCGCGTGACCGTGCCGGTGGGCGAAGACATCGGCTTCCTGCCAGGCACCGAAGAGGAAAAGATGTCGCCCTGGATGGGCGCGCTGGACGACAACCTCGAAGTGCTGGCCCGTGGCGACACGTCTGCCGGCGAATGGGGGCGTGCCGCCACCAACGAGCTGGTGCGCAGCAAGATCAAGATCAAGTCCATGAACTTCATGCGGGGACGCACCTTCCTCAACAAGTTCCTGATCATCGACGAGGCGCAGAACCTGACGCCCAAGCAGATGAAGACGCTGATCACCCGCGCGGGCCCGGGCACCAAGATCATCTGCCTGGGCAACCTGGCACAGATCGACACGCCCTACCTGACCGAAGGTTCCTCGGGCCTGACCTTCGCGGTGGACAAGTTCAAGGGCTGGCCGCACAGCGGGCACGTCACCCTGGCGCGCGGCGAGCGCTCGCGCCTGGCGGATTTCGCCTCCGAGGTGCTCTGAGCCAGCGGCGCCCGCACACGCCGCCACTGCGGCACACCCCGCGCTCTGCCAAGGGCGCCCAAAAACCGAGGCCTCGCCTCGGTTTTTTCATGCCTCGGAAAATGGTGGGCATCCCACGAATGCGGGGCCCCCGGATGGCAGGAATTGGCACCAGCTGTGCCCCCTTCTTGCGCCCAGGCCCTGTGCACGCGCGGCACAGCGCCGGACAATCGGGGCATGGACTCTCCTCTGCAATCCGTGCAGTTGCTGATGCTGCTGGGGCTGGTGGCCTCGGTGATGACCATCGCCACCACGCGCCTGATGCGGCTGAACCCGCCGTGGCTGCCCGGCTGGCTGCGCTTTGCCTGGCTGAGCGACCTGGTGCTGTCGTCCGACCCTCGGCAAAAAGCCCTGGGGCGTCGCTTCATGGTCGGCGTGGCCAACTGCCTGGCGGGCGTCCTGGCCTTGAACGTCGGCGTGGTGCATGGCCTGATCGATGCCACGGCCTGCCTCTACCTCACCAGCGCGGCCCTGGCGACCCTGGCCGTGTTCTACGCCCTGATGCGCAGCGGCCTGAACCAGCGGCTGGCCGACCCCTCGATGGTCGAGCCGCAGACCTGGGTCATCATCGGCTTCCTGGCTTGGGGCTACCTGATCGGTGGGCCCGGCCGCCCGGTGGCGCTCTTGCTGCTGGTGGCCATCCTGACCTTCACCATGTCCACCACCACCTTCCCGCAACTGGCCCGCGAAAGCCTGCTGGCCGCGGTGCTGTTCGGCGCGGTGATGTGGCGGGTGGCCTCGCTGGAAGGCGGCTCCGCCTCCGCCGACGTGCTGCAGTGGGTGTTCTTCTGCGTGATGCTGCTCGTGCTGGTCACGCTGTGCCTGCTGGTCGCGCAGATGTCGCGCTTGCGTGGCGAGGCGCAATGCCACCAGGCCGAGCTCAACGACGCCCTGGGGCGCATCCGCGAACTGGCCACGCACGACGACCTCACCGGGCTGTTCAACCGCCGCCACATGCTGGAGAGGCTGAACAACGAGAAGCACCGCAGCATCCGTTCAGGCCGCAGTTTCTGCCTGGCCATGATCGACATCGACCACTTCAAGCGGGTCAACGACCAGTTTGGCCATGGCACGGGCGACCAGGTGCTGGGCAGCGTGGCCAACACCATCTCGGCCGGCCTGCGCGAAACCGACGTGGTCGCGCGCTGGGGCGGCGAGGAATTCCTCGTGATGTTCACCGACACCGACCTGGCCACGGCCGAGCGGGTGCTGGTGCGCATCCAGCAGGCGCTGGCACAGACCACGGTGGCCGAGTCGGCACCGCAGCTGCGCGTGACCTTCTCAGCTGGCGTGACCGGCTACCAGCCCGACGAAATGCTGACGCGCACCATCGACCGGGCCGACCGCGCCTTGTACGCGGCCAAAGCGGCAGGCCGTGCCTGCGTGCTGCGGGACCCGCCCGACCTGCGGGCATCGTCCCAGGCGGCCTGAGTCTTCCGAGAGAGGGCTGAGCGCAGCCCCGATCCTTCAGACCCGCTCGAACACCGCCATGCTCTCAACGTGGGCCGTGTGCGGGAACATGTTGACCGCGCCTGCCATCACGCAGCGGTAGCCGCCCTGGTGCACCAGCAAACCCGCATCGCGCGCCAGCGTGGCCGGGTTGCAGCTCACGTAGACGATGCGCTTCGGGGGCACCCAGTCGGGCGCCAGGGACGGGTCCTGGTGCAGGTCGGCCACGGCCTTGGCCAGGGCGAAAGCGCCTTCGCGCGGTGGGTCCACCAGCCACTTGTCGGCATGGCCGTAGCTGGCCAGCTCCTGGGGCGTGATCTCGAAAAGGTTGCGCGCCACAAACGACGTGCGCTCGGCCACGCCGTTGAAGCGGGCGTTTTCCAGCGAACGGGCCACCAGCGTTTCGCTGCCCTCGATGCCCAGCACCTCGCGGGCCTGGGTGGCCAGCGGCAGGGTGAAATTGCCCAGGCCGCAGAACCAGTCGATGACGCGCTCGTCGCGCTGCACACCGAGCAGGCGCAAGGCCCGGCCCACCAGCACCTGGTTGATGGCGTGGTTGACCTGGGTGAAGTCGGTCGGTTTGAACGGCATGGTGATGCCGAACTCGGGCAAGGTGTAGTCGAGCTTGGGCAGGGCCTCGTCTAGCGGGTGGACGGTGTCCGGACCCTTGGGCTGCAACCACCACGACAGGGTCTGCTGGCCACTGCCCACCGGGCCGTGCGCCTGGGCGAAGTCGCGCAGGTGCTGGGCGTCGGAGGCGCTCAGGGGCTCCAGGTGACGCAGCACCAGCACCGTGACCTCGGTGCCCACGGCCACCTCGATCTGCGGCAGGCGGTCGCGCGCTTCCATGCGGCCGATGAGCCCACGCAGCGGCATCAGCAAGGCGCTGACGTGGCGCGGCAGCACCTCGCACACGCCCATGTCGGCCACGTAGCGGGATTTGCGCTCGTGGAAGCCCACCAGCACCGTGCCCTTCTTGACGACGTGGCGCACCGACAGGCGAGCGCGGTAGCGGTAGCCCCAGGTCGGGCCTTCGATGGGGCGCAGCAGCATCTCGGGCTTGACCTTGCCCAGGTGCCAGAGGTTGTCTTCCAGCACGCGCTGCTTGACGGCCACCTGCGCGCTGGGGTGGAAGTGCTGCATCTTGCAGCCACCGCACAGGCCGAAATGCACGCACTTGGGCGTCACGCGCTGCGAGCTTTCGGTGCGGCGCTCGGCCATCGTCGCCTGCTCCCAGTTGTTCTTGCGGCGGCTGACGCTGACGCGCACCTCCTCGCCGGGCAGCGCGTCTTCGATGAACACCACCTTGCCATTGGCGCGGTGGGCCACACCCTGCGCTTCAAGGTCGAGCGACTCGACTTTCAGCCACTCCAGGTGGGGTGGCACGGGGGGTTCGGTGGGCTCGGCAGGAACCAGGCCTTCGGGCGCGGCAAGGGCCTCGGCAGGCGCAGGGGAAGCAGAAAGCAAATCGGGGGATGCGTCGGTCGTCATCCCCCGATTGTCTCAGGACTGGGCGGTGCTGCGCAGGGCAGCCCGGGCAGATCAGCGGCTGGGCAGTTGCTTGGCCGGGTCCACCGGCTTGCCACCCTTGCGGATCTCGAAGTGCAGCTGCACGCGGTCGGAGTCGGTCGAACCCATCTCGGCGATTTTCTGGCCCTTGCGCACGACCTGGTCTTCCTTGACGAGCAAGGTCTGGTTGTGGGCGTAGGCGGTGAGGAAGTCGCCGCTGTGCTTGAGGATGACGAGGTTGCCGTAGCCGCGCAGGCCCGATCCGGCATAGACCACCCGGCCATCGGCCGAGGCCTGGACAGGATCGCCCGCCTTGCCCGAGAAGGTCAGGCCCTTGTGCTTGCCTTCCTCGAAGCCGCCGATGACGGGGCCGCTGGCCGGCCAGCCCCAGTTCGGCTCGTCCACGTCTTTCGCTTCCGCCGCGGGGGCGGCGGGTGGCGTGACGCTGGGCTGCGACGTGGCCGCGCCAGAGGCAGCCCCCGAGGCCGCTCCTGAGGAGGCACCGCCCACAGCGGATGCGGTGGTGGCGGGAGCACCCTTGCCGGCTGGCGTTTTGTTGTCGAGGCCGCGGGATTCGATCTTGGGGCTGGTCACGGGCTTGGTGGACACGCCACTGGCCGTGGTTTCGCCCACCGGTGGCGCCACGCGCAGCACCTGATCGACTTCGATGCGGTTGGGGTTGTCCAGGCCATTCCAGGCGGCGATGTCGCGCCAGTTCTGGCCGGCGTCCAGGGCGATGCGGATCAGCGTGTCGCCCGGTTTGACGCTGTAGTAGCCAGGCTTGCCAGCGTTTTCGGCGCCAGGCAGCACCTTGGCCGGAGACTGGCCGGACGCATTGGCAGCGCCGGTCACGGGCGCGGGCTTGGCGCGGTCTTCCACGGGCGCACGGCGGTTGGACGAAGCGCAGCCCGCGAGGACGAGCAAGGCGGCTGCGGCGGCAGCCAGACGGAAAGATGAACTCATGTGCATGCGGATACTCGACGAGGCGCTGGACGCGGCCAGCACCTTTCAGGGATCACGTGGTGCCTGATTTTAGAGGGACGAACAAGACAGCACCCGCACGGCTGTGCTGCAGGCTGCCATCGGGCAGTCGGTCCACGATGCTCAGCACCTGCTGGCCACCGCGGGCGTCCTCGACCGGCGCCACCAGGCGACCACCGGGCGCCAGCTGGTCCAGCCAAGCCTGGGGCAAGGCGGCACCGCCGGCAGCGGCGATGATGGTGTCGTAGGGAGCTTGCGGCGCGTGACCGACCATGCCATCACCATACACCAATCGCACGTCAGGCCAACCGGGCAGGCTGTGACGCAACTGGTCAAGCTGCGCACGGGCCTTGAGGTGCAGGTCGCGCAGGCGTTCGATGGAGACCACCTGGCGCGCCAGGTGCGCCAGCAGCGCGGCCTGGTAGCCGCAACCCGTGCCGATTTCCAGGCAGGCGCCCAGGGGGCGCGCCTCGCTGCCAGGGCGGGCGGCGTGGAGCACGGGCAGGCCCGGGCGTGCACACAACATCTGGATCATGGCCGCCACCACCGAGGGCTTGGAGATGGTCTGGCCCAGGCCGATGGGCAGGCTGGTGTCTTCGTAGGCCTGGTTGACCAGGGCCGAATCGACGAACTGGTGGCGCGGCACCTGGCCAAAAGCGTGCAAGAGCCCAGGGTGCGAGATGCCCTCTGCCGCCAGGCGCTCGACCATGCGCACGCGCACCCGCACCGAGTCCAGGCCCACGCCCTGCGGCGTGGTGTGGCGCAGCCGCTCCTGGGCGGCATGCTGCAGCGGCGCTTGCGGGCGCAGGACCTCTCGGCCATCGCGGGCCAGGCGCGCAGCGCCACCGGCGACCGGCACGGCCGAGACGCGGTCGAGCTGCAGCGGGAAGCGGCGGGGCTTGCGCTCGGGGTGGCCTTCGCTCATCGGCGGCCCACCCAGTCCTGCCAGGCGGGCAGACGCGCGTGGTCGGTCATGTCCACCTGCAAGGGCGTGATCGAGACGCGCCCTTCGCGAACGGCGTGAAAATCGGTGCCTGCGGCATCGTCCAGGGCCTCACCGGCGGGGCCGATCCAGTAGAAGGTGTCGCCGCGGGGGTTGAGCTGCGCCACCGCCGGGAAACTGGCGTGGCGGCGGCCCAGGCGGGTGACTTCCCAGGCGGCCTGGTCGGCATCGGCCCGCGCGGGGATGTTCACGTTCAGCAGCCAGGGGCGCGCGCCCTGCCCGGCCGTGGTCTGGGCGGCCTGTTGCGCCAGCGCGTGCTCGATGACGCGGCGGGCCACGCGGGTGGCCACGTCCAGGTGCTGCCAGCCCTTCTCGGCCAGGGAAAACGCGATGGCCGGGACGCCAAACAGGTGGCCCTCGGTGGCGGCGGCCACGGTGCCGGAGTACAGCGTGTCGTCGCCCATGTTGGCGCCGTTGTTGATGCCCGAGAGCACCAGATCGGGGCGCGGGATCAGCCCGGAGGTCAAGGCCAGGTGGACGCTGTCGGACGGTGTGCCGCTGACGAAGCGGAAGCCATTGCCAGCCGTGTGCAGGCTGAGCGGCTGGTGCAGCGTCAGGGCGTTGGAGGTGCCGCTGGCGTTGCGCTCGGGCGCAAAGACGTCCACCGTGCCCAGGCCCGCGCAGGCTTCGACCAGGGCGGAGATGCCGGGCGCCAGGTAACCGTCATCGTTGGCAATGAGAATTCGCATCCGGGGATTGTAGAAGCGCAACGCCTCCCCCCGCACTTTCCTTCAAGCAGGGGGCATCGGAGGTGACGAGGGGGGCCAGTCGCGCAGATAATGCGTTGATGTCAATTGTCCGAAAGGACGACGGCAAATCACAAATCCGGCAGGGCTCCCCCCAGGAGCGTCGGCAACAAGACAACCCAGGCGACCAGCGACGGCGGCCTCGGGAGGACTCCATGGCTGTCAAGGTATTGATTCTCGAAGACAACCCGGTGGCCCGGGGCTTTCTCTGCCGCGTGGTGCGGGAGAGCTTCAGCGACATCCACAGCATCACCGAGGTGAGCGATCTGGATGCCGCCCGGCGCTTGCTGGGCCACCCACCCGGTGGACGGGCCGCACCAGGCATCGACCCCTTCCAGCTGGTCATGGTGGACCTGGAGTTGCCCGATGGCAGCGGCCTGGAGCTCTTGACCGAGCTGGCCAACTACCCGGCCACGCGCATCGTCACGACGCTGTACTCCGACGACGAGCACCTCTTCCCGGCCTTGCAGTGCGGCGCCGACGGCTACCTGCTCAAGGAAGACCGCTTCGAGGTGCTGGTCGAGGAGCTGCAGAAAATCGTGCGCGGCCAGCCACCGCTGTCGCCCGCCATCGCACGCCGACTGCTGACGCATTTCCGCTCGGGCGACAGCGTGGCACCGCTGTCGGTGGCTTCGCCGCCTTCGGCCGCCGCCCCCGCGACCGTGATGATGACGGCCGACCACGAGCGCCTGACCCCGCGCGAGAGCGAGGTGTTGACCTACCTCAGCAAGGGCTTCACGATCAAGGAAATCGCCGCGCTCATGGGCATCAAGTGGTTCACCGTGAACGACCACATCAAGTCCATCTACAAGAAGCTCAACGTGTCCAGCCGGGCAGAAGCCGCCGTGCTGGCGAGCAAGCAAGGCCTGGTCTGAGCGCCGCCTGACGGCGACCGGGCAGGACGATCCCCATGCCGGCCGCCAACCCATCCGCCCTCGGCACGCGCCCCGCCAGCAACATGCAGGCCGGCGCCTGGCCCTCGATCGAAGCCATCCTGCAGCGCCCGCTGAACCCGCCGCGGTGGCTGGGTTGGCGACTGCGCGCGATGGTCCTCATCGTCGTGGCCGGCCTGGCGGGTGTGCTGCTGGTGGCGCACTGGCTGGCGGCCCAGCCCAAGTTCCCCTTGGGACTGCAGGCCACATCCAACGGCGACGTGCGCCTGGGCGCGGCCGACTACCCCACGCTGCAGCGCCTGGAAGGCCTGACCTTGCTGAGCATCGCGCTGGAGTCGACCGACGCCGATGGCCGCCTGCACACCCAGGTTGCGCCCGTCAACAGCGCCCTGCTGCAACCTTCAGGGCGCTGGATCATGGACCCTCAGATGCGCCAGGATTTCGACCGGCTGCACCGGCGCATGGGCGAGCTGCTGGGGCACTGGTCGTCCATCGGCCTGGTGGCGCAACTGCACTTCCAGAACGCGCCGGCCGAGACGGTGCTGATCGCGCCGCGCGGCTGGTCGGGCCTGAGCCCCTTGTTCTGGCTGACCAGCGGCATGGCCTTGCTGGTGCTGGCACTGGGCAGTTCTGTGCTGCTGGTCGGGCCGCACTGGCGCAATGCGGGCTTCGTGGTGCTGGCACTGTGCCAGTGCGTGCAGCTCATGCTGATGGGTGTGGAGCTCAACCTGGAGGCCTTCACGCCGATGTGGCTGGTCTCGCTGGACGTCCAGCTGCGCATGGCCTGCGACCTGGCCAGCGCGGCCGCCCTGGTGCTCATGGCCGCGCAGCAGTTCACCCCCAGCAAGAGCGCGATGCGGGTGACGGCACTGGCCTGGCTGGCCGCGGCGGGCCTGTGGCTGCAGTGCCAGGACCTGTGCTCGCCAGCGCACTGGTGGCTGGTGCAACTGGGCTGCACGGCGCTCGCCATGCTGGCGGTGTTCATGGCCGGGCAGGCGCAACGCCAGACCCCCCATCCCTTGACCCTGGTGATGCGGCGCATGCTCGTCATCAGCATCGTGACCTGGAGCCTGCTGACCCTGGCACTGTGGCTGGGCGCCAGCCGCGCCGACCTGTCGCTGCAAGTGGCCACCTACGGCGTCATCACCTGGGAGGTCTTCGTGACCTCTCTGGTGCTGATCTCGCCCTACCTGTCGCGCTCGCGGCACGTCTTGCAGGAGTTCTCGCTGCTGGCCGCCTCGGGCACCATCGCGGCTTCGCTGGACCTGCTCTTCGTGGCGCTGTTCTCGCTGGGGCAGTTCACCTCGATGACGCTGTCGCTGTTCCTGTCGCTGGGGCTGTACCTGAGCTTTCGCCGATGGCTGCTGACCCGCCTGCCCCGCCCGGACGAGGTCACGATGGAGCAGGTCTTCCAGCAGATGTTCCGCATCGCGCGGCAAGTCGAGCGCCAGCCCGACGCCATGCACGACGCCCTGGTGCGCCTGTTGCGCGATCTGTTCGACCCGCTGGAAATCCACGTGGCTTGTGGCCACATCGCCGAGGCCGCCCTGCGCGGCAATGGCGCCATCCTGCTGGTGCCCGTGCCCTGCCGCGCCCGAGGCGGGCGGGACGGCCACACCACGCTGGTGCTCAAGCACGCACGTCGGGGCCAGAACCTGTTCACCGCCGAAGACGCCCGCCTGGCGCACCGCATCATGGAGCAGCTGCACCGCGCCTTGACCTTCGACGAGGCCGTGGAGCAAGGCCGCAGCGAGGAGCGCCTGCGCATCGCCCAGGACCTGCACGACGACATCGGCGCGCGCCTGCTGACGCTGATGTACCAGGCACCGTCTCCCGAGATGGAGGACTACATCCGCCACACCATCCAGGACCTCAAGACGCTGACGCGCGGCCTGGCGGCGCAATCGCATGTGCTCAGCGAGGCGGCGGGCGAGTGGAAGCGCGACATCGACCACCGCCTGAGCGTGGCGCGCTGCGAGCTGGTCTGGCGCATGCAGTCCGATGTGGACGTCCACCTCACGATGGTGCAGTGGTCGGCACTGACCCGCATCCTGCGCGAACTGGTGAGCAACGCCATCAGCCACGCCCGGGCGCGCACGGTCGACATCAACCTGACCCTGGCCGATGACTGCCTGACCCTGTCGGTGAGCGACGATGGCCAGGGCACCGACCCCTCGGCCTGGGCGCATGGCCTGGGCCTGGGCGGGGTGCGCAAGCGCGTCAAGCAGCTGGGCGGCGCGGTGCGTTGGCTGCAGCACGGGCCTCAGGGCATCCGCTGCGAGGTGATCGTGCCCAGCTTCGTGGGCGCCGGCTCAGGCCACGCAGGCACGGGCGCCGGGGCCTCGGGCTTCGGAGCGGACAGCCCCGGTCAGGTCTCCCACTGAGGCGTGTTGCGCAGGACCTCGTCCAGCGTCGTCAGCCCCTCGGCCACTTTCATCACACCCGACAGGCGCAGCGGCCGCAGGCCCTCTTTGGCGGCGGTGCGGCGCAGCGCGGCCATGTCCACCGTGGGGTGCATGGCGCCACGGATGTGCTCCGACACCGGCAGCAGCTCGTACAGGCCCACGCGGCCCTTGAAGCCGGTCATGCGGCAGTCCAGGCAGCCCACGGGCTTGTAGGCATTGACCTTGCCGTTCATGCGCCAGGGCTTGATGGCGTCCGCCAGCGTGCCTTCGTCCAGCGTGGTGTCGGGCTGCTTGCAATGCGGGCACAGGGTGCGCACCAGGCGCTGGGCCAGCACGCCGATCACGGTGGCGCTGATGAGGTAGCTGGGCACGCCCAGGTCGGTGAGCCGCGTGATGGCCGAAGCCGCATCGTTCGTGTGCAGCGTGGAGAACACCAGGTGGCCTGTGAGGGACGACTGGATCGCCATCTCGGCGGTTTCCAGGTCGCGGATTTCGCCGACCATGATGATGTCCGGGTCCTGGCGCATCAGCGCACGCACGCCTTCGGCGAAGCCCAGGTCGATGGCGGGCTGCACCTGCGTCTGGTTGAAGGACGCCTCGATCATTTCGATCGGGTCCTCGATGGTGCAGACGTTGACCTCGTCGGTGGCCACGCGCTTGAGCGTCGAGTAGAGCGTCGTCGTCTTGCCCGAGCCGGTGGGGCCGGTGACCAGGATGATGCCGTGCGGTCGGCCCACCAGCTGCTCCCAGATCTTGGTCTCGGACGGCGCGAAGCCCAGGGCTTCGAAGGACTTGACGGTGTTGTCCGGGTCGAAGATGCGCATCACCAGCTTCTCGCCGAAGGCGGTGGGCATGGTGGACAGGCGCATTTCGACCTCGTCGCCACCCGGGTTGCGCGTCTTGATGCGGCCGTCGAGCGGGCGGCGCTTCTCGACCACGTCCATGCGGCCCAGCAGCTTGATGCGCGCGGTCATGGCCTGCATCACCGCCAGCGGCACCTGGTAGACCGTGTGCAGCACGCCGTCGATGCGGAAGCGGATGGCGCCCATCTCGCGGCGGGGTTCGAGGTGGATGTCGGAGGAACGCTGGTCGAAGGCGTACTGCCACAGCCAGTCCACGACCTGGATGATGCCCTGGTCGTTGGCGTCGAGCTGGCGGTTGCTTTTGCCCAGCTCGACGAGCTGCTCGAAGTTGTGCGCGACGCTGTCGCCCGTCTTCTTGTTGGCGTCCCGCACGGACTTGGCCAGGGTGTAGAACTCGGTGCGGTAGCGCTGCAAATCGAGCGGGCTGGCCACGACGAGCTTGATCGTCTTCTTCGTGTGCGCCAGGATTTCCTCCACCCAGCCCACGTCCAGCGGCTCGCTGGTGGCGATGGTGATCTCTTGGAGGCTGACCTGCACCGGCAGGGCCTTGCGGCGCTCGGCGTAGTTGATGGACATGACCTCGGCCACGCGGGCCACATCGACCTTGAGCGGGTCGATGCGCAGGTAGGGCAGGCCGACCCGGCGGGCCAGCCACTCGGTCAGGGGCTCCAGCTCCAGCACGGCACCGGTGTCGGCGCGCTTGAGGCCCAGGCCGGAGATGCGCACCAGCGGGTGCTGGGCGCTGTCGCCCGCGGCAAAACGCTGGGCGGCCAGCTCGGCATCGGTGGGGCTGAGCAGGCGGTCGGCGCTCAGCCAGTCCAGCAGCAGGCGCCAGGCCAGCGGGCCCTTGGGCGTGGCGTGCGCATCCGCCGCAGGGGTGGCCGCGCCTGCGGGGGCACGGGATGCCGTGGTGCGGGAGGCAGAGGTGGGGCTCATGGCGAGGCGGCCTTCTTTCTTGCGGATTTGGCAGCGGCTTCAGGTTCGGCTTGAGGTTCGGCTTTGGCGGCAGGCTTTGCGGCAGGTTTGACCGACTTCTCAGGCGCCCAGGCCGACAGCAGCTTGACCCATTTTCGCGCCGGCAAGGGCCAGCGGGTCGCCAGAGTTTCGGCCCTCTGGACCAGCACTTCGCGCTCCGGCAAGGTAAAGCCCTTCCAGGCCAGCACGATGGTGTTGCCATCCGACGTCGGTTTGAACACCGCCACGTGCGCATCACCGAAGGCCGCGGCGATGCGCTGGGCGCTGCGCTCGAAGCTGGCATCGCGCCCGAACAGGTTCACCGTCATCACGCCGCCGTCGTCCAGCACCTGCCAGCAAGCGCGGTAGAAGGCCTCGTCGTCCAGCGCGGGGCTGGCGGCTTCGTGGTCGTAAAGGTCCACGCACAGGGCGTCGGCGCTGCCGATGTGGGCGGCGTCGCGCACGTAGCGGTCGGCATCGCCTTCGATGACGCGCAGGCGCTCGTCGTCGTCCGGCAGGTGGAACCAGGCATGGCAGATGCGGATGACCTGCGGATTGAGCTCGACCACCGTGGTCGGCAGGCGCAGCTCGCTGTGGCAGAACTTGGTTAGGGCCGCCGCGCCCAGGCCGAGGTGCAGGGTGCGGGTGCCGGCGAACTGCTCGGGGTCGCGCAGCAGCAGCCAGGCCATCATGCGCTGGATGTATTCGAGCTCCAGCTTGTGCGGCTGGCGGATGCGCATGGCGCCCTGGATCCAGGGCGTGTCCAGGTGCAGGTAGCGCACACCGGCCATTTCGGAAACGGTGGCGTCGGGCAAGGGCTCGGCCTTGGGGGCACGGGAACGGGCGGGTGTACGGGCTGATTTGGCGGCGGTCATCGCGGGCGAGTTTGGCACATGTGGCACAGTGCCTCCATGAGCCTGGAGACGCATCAACGCTGCAACACGGCACGCCTGTCGGGGCTGGCGCCGGTGGTCGCGCCTGGTGCGCGGCTGCTGGTGCTGGGCAGCTTCCCCAGCGCCGCTTCCCTGAAGGCACAGCAGTACTACGCCCACCCGCGCAACCACTTCTGGCCGATCTTGTCGGCGCTGTGGGGCTTGTCGGGTGACGCGGCCTTGCAGCACCGGCCGTATGTCGAGCGCCTGCCGGTGGCCCACGCCCATGGCCTGGCCATCTGGGACGTTTATGCCGGCTGCGAGCGAGAAGGCAGCCTGGACAGCGCCATCCGCGAGGCGGAGCTCAATGACCTGCCCGGCCTCGTGCGCCAGGTGCCCACGCTGCGTGCCATCGCGCACAACGGCGGGGAGTCCGCACGGCACAGGCGCATCACCCAGGCCCTGGGTCTGCCCGTGGCCCAGCTGCCATCGACCAGCCCGGCGAATGCCTCCTGGTCCTTCGAACGCAAGCTGGCGGCGTGGCGGGCGGTGTTCGAGCAGGCGGGTGTGATGCGGCCCATCGAGGGGCATGCCGCATGAAGCCCCGCACACTTTCCACCCAGCTGGCCACCCAGTTGGCAACCCTCTGGCGCTCGCAGGAGATCCGCTTGCTGGCGCCCATCGTGGCCCTGGGCATCGCGGTGTGGAGCTTCATGAAGATCGCCAGCGAGGTGCTGGAAGGCGAGGTGCATGCGCTGGACCAGCGCGTCCTGAACTGGTGCCGCGTGAACGCCCTGCCCGACCAACCCTGGGGCCCGCTGTGGTTCCAGGAGGGCATGCGCGACCTGACAGCGCTCGGCAGCCCGGCCGTGCTGGCCTTCACCGTGGTGGCCGTGTGGGGCGGGCTGATGCTGGCGCGCCAGCGCGGCATGGCCTGGCTGGCGCTGGGCTCGGCCGTGGGCGGGCAGGCCCTGGCGCTGGCGCTCAAGGCGGTGTTCTCGCGCGACCGGCCCGACGCGGCCTTCCACGCCACCGTGGCCGCCGGCCACAGTTTCCCGAGCAGCCACGCGCTGATGTCGGCCGTGGTCTTCCTGACCCTGGCCGCGCTGGTCGCCCGCCTGACGCCCCGCACCGCCTTGCGCGCCTACGCGCTGGGCATGGCCGCCCTGCTCAGCGGCGCGGTGGGCGTGTCGCGGGTCTACCTGGGCGTGCACTGGGCCTCGGACGTGGCCGCTGGCTGGGCCGGTGGCGCGGCCTGGGCGCTGGCGTGCTGGTTGCTGGCGCGTCAGTTGGGTCTGGGTCTGGGTCTGGGGCAAGGTCAGGGGCCAGGCCGAGGCACAAGTTCAGATTCAGGCCCGACCGGCCACACACAGGCCAACACACGTCCATGACATCCCCCCACGAGCCAGATTCCTTCAAGGGCCAAGGCTTCGCCGCGCGCCTGGGCCACGCCCTGGACGGCCTGCGCGCTGCCTGGCAGCAGGAAGCCAGCGTGCGCACCCATGCCCTGGCCACGGTGGCCGTGGTCGCGCTGCTGGCGCTCAGCCACGCCCCGGCCCTGTGGTGGGCGGTGATGGCCTTGACGGTGGGCGCGGTGGTCAGTGCCGAGCTGCTGAACACGGCCATCGAGGCCCTGGCCGACCACCTGCACCCAGAAAGCCACCCTGCCATCGGCCTGTGCAAGGACGTGGCCGCCGGCGCGGTGCTGGTCAGCACCCTGGCGGCCCTGGCCGTGGGCGCGGCCTTCCTGGTCGGGCATGTGCTGCCCTGGCTGGGGTGGCTAGGCTGAGCTGACCAAGGCCGCCAACCTCGGCAAGGCGGCCAGTGCATTGCGCGTGGTGAGATCGCGCAGCGCGTCCAGTGACAGGCCGCGCAGCTCGGCCAACGTCTGAGCGATGCGCGGCAGCTCGCCCGGCTCGTTGCGGCTGCGCTCGCCGCGGGCGCGCGCTTCGGCCGTCAAATACAGCCAGTGCGGCGGGATGTCCGGTGCATCGGTTTCCAGCACCAGGGCCTCGGGCGGCAGCTCGGCGGCCAGGCGGCGGATCTGCAAGGCGCGCTCGAAGGTCATGGCGCCGCCAAAGCCCAGCTTGAAGCCCAGCTCAAGGAAAGCCTCGGCCTGCTGCGGGCTGCCGTTGAAGGCATGCGCGATGCCACCGGCCACAGGGCGCCCCGCATCGCGCAGGCGGCGCAGGTGCTTGAGCAGGCCATCGGCGCTGCGCCGCACGTGCAGGATGACGGGCAGGCCGTGGGCCACGGCCAGGTCGAGCTGCGCGGCGTACATGCGTTCCTGCAGCGCGCGGCTGGCCTCGTCCTGCAAGTCGGGCACGAAGTGGTCCAGGCCGATTTCGCCCACCGCCACCAGGCGCGGGTCCTCGCGCCAACGGTGCAGGGCCTCGTCCAGCAAGGCCAGGGCGTTGTCAGGCACGTGACGCACGTACAGCGGGTGGACGCCCAGGGCGTAGGCACCGCCGAAACGGTGGGCCGCGTCGCGGGCAGGCACGAAGGTCTGGGGCGTGACGGCGGGAATGACGATCAGGCCCACGCCGGCCTCGCGGGCGCGCTGCGCCACGGCGTCGCGGTCGGTGTCGAACTCCGGCGCGTCGAGGTGGCAGTGGGTGTCGGTCCAGGTCGGGATGGCCATGGTGTGCAGCCGCTCAAGGCTCAGGCCGCGCCTGGCTCAGTCCACGAAGCGGCCACCCACCAGGCGGCGGCGCTGAGCGCAACGCTGGGCCAGCTCGCCATCGTGGGTCACGATGACCAGGGCCGTGCCCTGCTGCGCGGCCAGGTCCAGCATCAGCGCGAACACGGTGTCGGCGGTCTGGCGGTCGAGGTTGCCGGTGGGCTCGTCGGCCAGCACGCAGGCAGGTTGCGTGACCAGGGCGCGGGCCACGGCCACGCGCTGGCGCTCGCCGCCGGACAGCTCGGCCGGGCGGTGTCCCACGCGGTTGCGCAGGCCGACGCGGTCCAGCCAGGCCTCGGCCTGGGCGCGCGCCTGGTCGATGGGCATGCGCCGGATCATCAGCGGCATGGCCACGTTGTCCAGCGCCGTGAACTCGGGCAGCAGGTGGTGGAACTGGTAGATGAAGCCCAGGTGCTGGTTGCGCCAGGCGCCCTGCTCCGCGGCCGACAGCTGCGCCAGGTCTCGCCCCATCAGGCGCACCGAGCCGCGCGTGGGCGCGTCCAGGCCGCCCAGCAGGTGCAGCAGCGTGCTCTTGCCCGAGCCCGAAGTGCCGACCACGGCCAGGGTGTCGCCCCGGGCCACGCTCAGGTCCACGCCGTCGAGCACGGTGACGTCGAGCGCACCTTCGTGGAAGCGCCGCACCAGGCCGCGCGCATCGAGGATCAGGCCCGCAGACAAATCTTGGGAAAGCGCCGACATGCCCACCTCAGATGTTCAACAGCCAGGCGATGACGTTCTTGGCCACGAAGCCCAGCAAGCCAAAACCCAGCACCAGGAAGAGCACGAAGGTGCCGAACTTGCCGGCCTTCGACTCGCGCGCCAGCTGGAAAATGATGAACACCATGTACAGGATGAAGCCGCCCACGCCAATGGTCAGCCCGAACTGCGCAATCTGTTCTTCTGTGAAACCGCCCATGTCAATCCGCTTCACCCGGATCCCGCACCACCAGATCGCGGTAGGCATGCCAGGTGGCATGGCCCAGGATCGGCATCACGAGGATCAAACCAAACATCAGGGTGCCCAGTCCGAGCAGGCTCAGCGACATCACGATCGCGGCCCACAGGCTCAGGCAAATGGGGTTGGCCAGCACGGCTTTCCAGCTCGTGAGCACGGCCTTCTGGACCGACACGCGGCGGTCCAGCAGCAAGGGGATGGCGACGACGCTGGAGGCGAACACCGGCGCGGCCATCAGCCCGCCGACGATCAGCCAGATCTCGAACAGGCCGCCATCGGGCGCCAGCACCACGCGCATCAGGAAGTCGTTGGGCGTGGTCACCGGCGGCTTGACGCCCAGGGTGATGAGCGCGGCCGAGGAAATCACCCAGCCCGTGCCCAATGCGGTGAGCAGCACGCCGAACCTGACCAGGCGGCCATCGAGCGAGGCCCACACCTGCCAGACGGTGCCGAAGCCGGCGTCCTCACCGCGCAGCAGCGCCCGGCTGACGGCGTACAGGCCGGTGGACAGGATGGGCGCGACCATCAGGAAGGCCGACAGCGCACCGGCCAGCACCCAGAAGCGGTCCCAGGCCAGGAACATGATCAGGCCGCCGAAGGCGCCCATCGCGGTGCCATGCAACAGGCCGACCAGGGGCGCGTCCATGAAGTCGCTCCAGCCGCGCGCCAGCCACAGGAAGGTGCGCAGGGAGTGCACCTTGCGCACGCGCAGCGGGCGCTCGGTCGGCAGGCGGACGTGGCGGTGGGCATCACTCATATCGCAGGGCCTCGGCAGGTTGCACACGGCTGGCACGCCAACTCGGGTAGAGCGTGGCCAGCAAGGAGAGCAGCAGCGAAATCACGGCAATGGGCACGACGTCGGCCGACTGCGGGTCGGACGGCATCTTGCTGATGAGGTAGATGCTGCCGGGCAGGAAATGCACGCCCAGCAAGCGCTCGATGAAGGGGACGATGACGTCGATGTTGCAGGCCACCAGCAGGCCCAGGCCCAGGCCGCCCAGCGTGCCCATCACGCCCGAAAGCGAGCCCTGCACCATGAAGATGCCCATGATGGAACGCGGGCTGGCGCCCAGGGTGCGCAGGATGGCGATGTCGGCCTGCTTGTCGGTCACTGTCATCACCAGGGTGGAGACCAGGTTGAAAGCGGCCACGGCCACGATGAGCGTGAGGATGATGAACATCATGCGCTTTTCCACCTGCACGGCGTCGAACCAGTTGCGGTTGGTGCGCGTCCAGTCGCGCACGACGACGTCGCCGCCGAGGCGGTCGGACAGCTCCGCGGACACGAGGCGCGCGTCCTGCGGGTCTTTCAGGCGCAACTGCACGCCGGCCGGACCGCCAGTGCGGAACAGCCGGGCGGCATCGTCGATGTGCATCATCACCAGGCCGTTGTCGTACTCGAAATGGCCGGCGCTGAAGGTGCCCACCACCGTGACCTGCTTGACGCGGGGCACCACGCCCGCGGGCGTGACCTGGCCGCTCGGCGCCACCAGGGTGAGCGAATCGCCTTCCATGACGCCCAGCGAGCGCGCCATTTCCTGGCCGATGACCACGCCCCAGCCGCCCGGGGTCAGGCGCGCGAAGGTGTCTTTCATGGTGGCGGCCAGCGGCGTGACCGTGGCTTCGGCCTCGGGCAGGATGCCGCGCACCACGGTGCCGCGCATGTCCTCGCCACGGGCGATCAGGGCCTGGGCGGGCACGAAGGGCGCCGCGCCGACGACGGCCGGGTGCTTTTTCGCCTCAGATGCCAGCACCTGCCAGTCGCGCAGGCCGATGCCGGAGGTGTCGAGGATCTCGACGTGCGCGATGACCGACAGCATGCGGTCGCGCACTTCCTTCTGGAATCCGTTCATCACCGACAGCACGATGATCAGGGCCGCGACCCCCAGGGCGATGCCCAGCACCGACACCCCGGAAATGAAAGAAATGAAGCCATTGCGGCGGGCCGAGCGGGCTGCGCGTGTGTAACGCCAGCCCACGCGCCACTCGTAGGGCAAATCGAAAGGCAAGTTCATGTTGCGCAGAGTGTACCCACTCGATAATCGGGGACCACGCCAACGCCCGCCATGCCGTCCACAGATTCCACATCCGACCTGCTTCACCCAGGGCCCACCGCGCACTGGCTCATCCCGTTCGCGGCCAGCCTCTCCGAGCCCTGCCAGCACGCCCTGCCCCACCTGGACGCCGAGGGCCACCTGCCGAACCTGCGCGCGCTGGCCTCGCGCCTGCGCGTGCTCGCCCGCAGCGAAGGCGACGAATACGCCCTGTCGATGCCGCACGAGCGGGTGCTGGCCGCCGCGCTGGGCTGGCCGGTCGGGCCGGACACCGACGGCCGCCTGCCCTGGGCGCACTGGTGGGCCGCGCAAGATGGCCTGCAGCTCGACGCCGACGCCTGCTGGGCCCTGCTCAGCCCCGGCCACTGGCTGATGGGCCGCGAGCACCTCACCCTGCTCGACCCGAACGCCCTGGGCCTGGACGCCGCCACCTCGCAAGCCCTGCTCGAAGCCCTGCGCCCGCTGTTCGAAGACGACGGCTGGCAGCTGCGCTGGGGTGCACCGACCCGCTGGTACGCCAGCCACCCCCTGCTGGACGGCCTGCCCACGGCCTCGCTGGACCGCGTCGTGGGCCGCAACCCTGACCTCTGGCTGAGCGCCGACACCGCCAACAACACGGCAAGCAAGACCGCCAGCGACGCCACACGCGCCCTGCGCCGCCTGCAGGCCGAGGTGCAGATGTTGCTCTACCAGCACCCGCTGAACGACCGGCGCGAGGCCGAGGGCCAGGACACCGTCAACTCCTTCTGGGTCAGCGGCTGCGGCCGGCTGCCCGGCGGTGGGCTGCACGACCGGCCCAACCTGCCAGACATGCCGGTATGGCCCGAAGGGCTGACCCTGTGCGACGACTTGCGCGCCGGTTTGCTGTCCGACGACATGCCCGTGTGGGTGGACGCCTGGCAGCAGCTCGACGCCACCGTGCTGGCCGCGCTGGTGCAGCGCCTGGACGCCGGTCAGCCCCTGCGCCTGACCCTGTGCGGCGAGCGCCATGCCGTGACGCTGGGCACCGGCACTGCCGACGGCGGTGGCCTCATGGGCGTCATCCAGCGGTCACTCCAAGCCCTGCGCCCACGCCGCACCGCCCCCCTGCCCTCGGCCATCCTGGCCCCGCTCTGACGCGCTCCCACCCAGCCTCGCCCCGAAGCCTCCCCACACCGGTCCCGCATGAAACTCATCCCCCGCGACGTCCCGCCCCGCAGCGCCTGGAGCCTGGAGCAGGCCGGCGTGCCGCCCCTGCTGGCCCGCCTCTTCGCCGCCCGCGGCATCCGCACACCGGAAGAGCTCGACGACGCCCCCGCCCGCCTGCTGCCGCCCGACGCGCTCAAGGGCTGCACCGAGGCGGCCGTGCTGCTGGCCGACGCCCTCCAGCAAGGCCTGCGCATCTGCATCGTGGCCGACTACGACTGCGACGGCGCCACCGCCTGCGCCACCGGCCTGCGCGGCCTGCGCATGCTGGGCGCGGCACCGGAGCAGATCGGCTACGTCGTGCCCGACCGCGCCCTGCACGGCTACGGCCTGACGCCGCCCATCGTCGAGATGGTCCGCGCCCGCGGTGCCGACGTGCTGGTCACCGTGGACAACGGCATGGCCAGCCACGAGGCCGTGAACATCGCGCGCGCGCTGGGCATGAAGGTGCTCATCACCGACCACCACCTCCCCGTGATCGACGCGCAAGGCCAGGTGAGCCTGCCCGAGGCCGACGTCATCGTGAACCCCAACCAGCCCGGCTGCCCCTGCCCCAGCAAGGCCATGGTCGGCGTGGGCGTGATGTTCTACGTGCTGCTGGCCCTGCGCGCCGAACTGCGCCGCCGCGGTGCCTTCGAGGCCGCCAGCCAACCCCGCATCGACGCCCTGCTCGATTTGGTGGCACTGGGCACCATCGCCGACGTGGGCCGCCTCGATGACAACAACCGCCGCCTCGTCAGCCTGGGCCTCAAGCGCATCCGCGCCGGGCGCATGCAGCCGGGCATCGCCGCCCTGTTCGCCGCCGCCAACCGCGACCCGGCCAAGGCCACCAGCCAGGACTTCGGCTTCGCGCTGGGCCCGCGCATCAACGCCGCCGGCCGCCTGGCCGAGATGGGGCTGGGCATCGAGTGCCTGCTGACCGACGACCCGGCCCGCGCCCAGGCCCTGGCCCGCCAGCTCGACGCCATCAACCGCGAACGGCGCGACATGGAATCCGGCATGCGCGAACAGGCCGAGCTGATGCTGGAAGCCGTCATGCCGCAAGACGAGCCGCCCGCCGCGCTGGCCCTGTTCGACCCCGACTTCCACGAAGGCGTGGTCGGCATCGTCGCCTCGCGCCTGAAAGACCGCCTGCACCGCCCCACCTTCGTCTTCGCGCGCGGCCAGGACGGCCTGCTCAAGGGCTCGGGCCGCTCCATCCCCGGCTTCCACCTGCGCGACGCGCTCGACCTCATCGGCAAGCGCCACCCCGGCCTGCTGGTGAAGTTCGGCGGCCACGCCATGGCGGCGGGCTGCACCATCGAGGCCAGCGCCTTCGACACCTTCCGCGACGAGCTGCAGCGCGTGGCCGAGGCCGGCATCGAACCCGCCCTGCTGGCCCGCCAGCTCAGCACCGACGGCCCGCTGGCGCCCGAATGGTTCACCGCCGAGGCCGTGGCCCAGATGGACGCCGCCGTCTGGGGCCCGGGCTTCGACGCGCCCGTGTTCAGCGAAGAGGTGGAGGTGCTTGGCCAGCGCCTGGTCGGCGAACGCCACCTCAAGCTGAGCCTGCGCGTGCAAGGCACCGTGCGCGACGGCATCTGGTTCGGCCGCACCGAGCCCCTGCCGGCACGCGCGCAGCTCGCTTACCGCGTCAGCCTCGACGAATTCCAGGGCAGGCAGCGGGTGCAGGTGGTGGTGGAAGGGATGGCGGACTGAGGCCGCGGGAAGTGCAGAAACAGCTGGGTCAATACACGACACGATGGCTGGCATCGATGTCGATGCGATGGTGAATCGCTGGGCACAAGGCGTCGCCATCACACGGGACAAGTTGGCCTGCCGCATGGCATGCCCCGCACGCCACCTTGGCCAAGCCAGGTGCCGCGTCACCGCGCCGGGCGGCAGCCCATTCCCAGCGGCCCGCCGCCCATCCCGAGCGGCATCTCGCCTGTTTCAGCTCGCCCGCAAGCCGGCACAACTGACCCGCCGTCCCCAAAGCCTCGCGCGCCGCACGTCAAGCTCGGCACGATCACACATTGGGGTCTTGCGCCTCGCCCACAAAGGCCGATGCGCGAAGCACTTTCGGCGGCAGCTGGCCCGATGTGGCTTGCGCCCGAGGCTCACCCACCCGGCGCACGGGTCAAAACGAGCGAGGCCCCGCTCAAAACGGGCGACGTTCCGCTCCAATCGGGCGATGTGCCGCTCACAACGGCCGGTGTACGGTGGTTTTTGGCTCGTGGGCAGCGCGCACAGCGTGGCGTGCAAGGCTCATGGCCTCAAGGTCGCCTTCTGGCGGCTTGCGCGCCAGCCTCAGCGGTAAGCGCTCATCGCCCGGGCGCCCGGGCCTTGTCCCGGCACGCCGTAGGTGGCGCCCTGGGTGCCGTCCTGGCTGGGGAAAAGCACGCCCAGCGTGCGGCCCAGCGAGGCCGAGGCCAGTTGCACGGCCTGTTGCTGCTGCAGGCAGCGCGTGCGCGCCAGCGCCAGGCGCTGCTGGAGCGCAGTGGGCAGGGCCATGCCCGATGCGGCGGCCTGCCGGAAAGCGGCCAGCCCTTGGGCCAGGCCCAGTTGCAAAGCCTGCGACTGCAGCTCGATGCGGTCGGCGTCGCCCGAGGCCAGGGCGGCGTCCAGCGCACCCAGGTGAGATTCGATCTCACCCAGGTGGGTCTGGACGGCGTCGGTCACGGAGACAGCGGGCATGTGCGACATCGTGGAACTCAATGCTCTCAGTGCTGGCGGCCTTGCAGCAGTTCTTTGGCGTTGGAGATCAGCTTGTCAGCGATCACCTCGGGGTTGACTTGGTAGCTGCCGTCGTCGATGGCCTGCTTGACGCGGGACACCTTGGCCGCGTCCACCACACCGTCGTTGCCCGCCATGAAGCTGGAGGCCGAAGACAGCGTGACTTTGGCGCTCTGGCCAACCGCTTCATCCGTGGATGATGCCTTGTTGGCGCTGTTGGTGGTCGAGGCAGATTCCGTTCGCGGATTGACGCCAAGCGCCTTGTCCAGGGGGTTGCCGATTTTCATGATGCACTCCTTGATCCCGGCAAATGCCGAGTGGTCACATCCGCGATATCGACGCGGCCTGGGGCGACTTTAGTCTGAAATGCCCAAACCCCCTGGTACAGGGGGGTGGATGCGGTAAAAAAGTGTGTGGTCACAGGGCGACCTCCACCAAACGCTCCCCCACGGGCTGGCCGCAGAGCACCCGGCCATTGTCCATGCGCACGCGGGCACAGCGGCCTTCGTCGCCCGGGGTCAGGGCCACGCCCTCCGAGGCCACGAGGAAACCTTCGCCACGCACGTTCAGGCGCACCGGGTCGCCGATGGCGAACCAGCGGCGGGATTTGACGTCGTCCTGGCGCACGCTCTGCCCGGCTTCCAAGGGGCGGATCACGGTGCGGCCCACGATGTCGGCCGCGCGCGTCAGGGCCGGCGAACCCGAAGCCGCCAGGTCCACCTCGCCCACCACCACATCGGCCTGGGCCACGGTGTTGCCGGGGCGCAGGGGCACGGCGGCCACCAGGGCACGGCCCCAGACCTTCACCGTCACCGGCCAGTACACATTCCAGCGCACCGGACCCTGTTCGCAGCGCAGGCCCACGCGGGTCTTGCCCCAAAGCTGGGCGTTGTCAGGCAGGTAAGCCTTGACTTTGTCACAGGGCGCGAGCTTGAGGCGCGGGTCCAGCTGGCCCAGCGTGACTTCCACACGCCAGGGCTGGCGTTGTGCGCCATCGGCCGAACCGCTTTGCGGCAAGGCCTGTTGTTTCAGGAGGCCCTCCACCTGGGACTGCAGCGCGTCGGCGCCGGTGGTCACAGCCTGCGCGCGGGCGGCCATGGGCGCCAGGCCCAACAGCAGGGCCAGCAGCAGCAGACGGGGTGAATCGAGCGTGTCCATGCGTCGCAATGTACGCAAGGCAGCCGGCGCCTGAGGGCGAGAAATGCGCGGGCTTTGCCGCTTTATTCCGGCTCATGTTTTGGGGCCTGAAGGATCACCATCGGACCCATGCTGACTGAACCTGCATCCCGGTGGGAAGCGCAGGCTCAGGCAGTCACCAGGCGGCAGATGTCGTGACCGCCGGAGGGCCCTGAAGATGCTGAACCAACTGACCGACTCGCTGAATTTCCAGGCCACCGCGCTCACGCTGCGGTCGGAGCGCCAGCGCCTGATCGCCAGCAACATCGCCAACGCCGACACACCGGGCTACACCGCCCGCGACTTCAATTTCTCCGACGCCCTCAGCCAGGCCACGGGCCGGACCTCCAGCGCCCAGACCCCGCTGGCCGGCGGCGCGCGCCTGCAGATGGCGGCCAGCCAGGGTGGCCACATGGGCCTCAACGGCAAGGTGGGCGGCAGCGCCCAACCCGAGCTGAACTACGCCAGCGCCGCCCAGACCAACCTGGACAACAACACGGTGGACATGGACCGCGAACGCGCCAGCTTCGCCGACAACACCGTGCGCTACGAAGCCACGCTGCGCTTCATCAACTCCCAGGTTCGCACCCTGAACACGGCCATCACCGGCCAGTGACAGGTCGATAGCAGGAGCACACCATGTCGATGTTCAAGATCTTCAACGTCTCCGGCAGCGCGGTCAGCGCACAGACGCAGCGCCTCAACGTCGTGGCCTCCAACCTGGCCAACGCCGACACCGTGGCCGGCCCCGACCGCCAGGCCTACAAGGCCCGCCAGGTGGTGTTCAGCACCACGCCCATGGGCGAAGTGGGCACGGCCGGTGTGAACGTGTCGCAGATCACGGAGGACAACTCGCCCGGCCGCCGCGTGCACGACCCCAAGCACCCCCAGGCCGACGCCGAAGGCTACGTGACCTACAGCAACGTGAACGCGGTGGAGGAGATGGTCAACATGATCTCGGCCTCGCGCTCCTACCAGAACAACGTCGAGGTCATGAACACGGCCAAGACCCTGCTGAACAAGACCCTGCAAATGGGCCAAGGCGGCTGACTTTCCTGCTGATTTTCCAGCTGCAAACAGCGCTGACACCAAGGACACACCATGGCCACCGCCATCAACACCACCACCGGCACCACCGCCACGTCTGCCACCACGAAGACGGCCAGCCAGCAGGCCTCCGAAGCGTCCGACCGCTTCCTCAAGCTCCTGGTCACGCAGATGCAGAACCAGGACCCGTTGAACCCGATGGACAACGCCCAGGTCACCAGCCAGATGGCGCAGATCAACACCGTGACCGGCATCGACAAGCTCAACACCACCATGGGCGCGATGAACACCAGCATGGCGCAGATGCAGATGCTGCAAGGCGCCTCCCTGGTCGGTCACCAGGTGCTGCTGGACGGCAACCAGCTGGCCTTCGACAGCACCGGCAAGGTCGCCACCGGCGCCTACAGCCTGGACGGTGCGGCCACCAGCGTGCGCATCGACATCGTGAATGCGGCGGGCGTGACCATCGACAGCGTCAACCAGACAGGCGTGCCCTCGGGCCAGCAAGGCTTCCAGTGGACGCCGCCGGACGGCACCAGCACCAACGGCCTGACCTTCAAGGTCACGGCCAACAGCGGCAACAGCGCCATCAATGCCAGCACGCTGATGACGGACACCGTGGACGCCATCAACACCTCCAGCGGCACCCTCACCCTGGAGCTGCGCAACAGCGGCTCCACCGCTTACAGCAAGGTCAAGGCCGTCGCCTGACCCCCTGATTTCCCTGCAGTCACCGAAAGGACATCACCATGGGCTTCCAGCAAGGACTCTCCGGCCTGAATACCTCCAGCAAGAGCCTGGAAGTGAT
>Ga0209107_10000147_pt1 | contig 41091 bp, 38 predicted proteins | sample LakErihyJuly2011_2_FD_187460 | JGI IMG/M metagenome (GOLD analysis project Ga0209107, IMG submission 187460) | Freshwater microbial communities from dead zone in Lake Erie, Canada - CCB hypolimnion July 2011 (SPAdes) (version 2) | ecosystem: Environmental > Aquatic > Freshwater > Lentic >...
AGGAGGAGCAGCACGAGGAGGAGGAGCAGCACGAGGAGGAGGAGCAGCACGAGGAGGAGGAGCAGCACGAGGAGGAGAAGCAGCACGAGGAGGGGGGGGAGCAGCACCAGCGGGCGCTGCGGCTTTCTCCAAGTCGGTTTTTGATCTATTAACTATAGCATCAATGAATTGTTGTTTTTCAGCGGGAGCAGCGAGTTTTTTTCTTAATTCTTCCCCTTTAGCGACATCAATTCTTCTTATATTACTGGCACCTCTAACGCTTTCCAATAATTTGGCATTTATATTATTAAAAAAAACACTCCCTATTTCTTTAGGGTCGTACTTATCAGGATGAAATTTCAAAGATAACTTTTTATATAATTGTTTGAATGATAGTGTGCCATTAATAAATTCAGTTAATTGTTGATTTAATTCATTACTTAAAAATGTTAAATGATGTTGAATATCTACAGCCATGCCCCCTTCTACTCTATCTATTCAATAATCATTGGTACCCCTTTGCCAGAACAGAGCACTGCGATATCCCGCATGCCATTCATGCCAATATGTCCTGTTCCCATGAACGCGTGGCGATCTACACACGAGCCACATGGCGCCGCGGAATCATTGTAATGGCATAGTTTGAGAAGCCCAGGATGCGCATCAAACCGGGAAATGTAGTCTAGAGGTTTATGGCCACAAGCAAACACGTGACAAGTATCAAGGCAAACGCCCAGACGCGGGTCCTTGATTCCCGCGACAAAGTCAAGGAACTCGTCCTGTGCCTTCAGAGTCTCGGTGCCCTGACCTGCTGGAGTTTCCAGAAGAAGCGGGCATGAAAGAGTGGCCGCCTCAAGGCAGCGCTTTATATTCTTCTTCATGTTTTCAATAGCCTCAGGAATCGGCTTGTCTGTAGACTTGCCCACATGAACCACGACGCCCTTACAACCAATTGCCGCAGCATACTGGAGATTCTTCATGAGTAGTTTCACATTCCAGTCATCGCCCGTCCCAAGAGTACAGAGATTAATCATGTATTGGCTGTGGACGTAGAGTGAGACGTTGTTGTCTGCGACGAGGGACGCCGCCGCGGCAAGTTCACCATCTTCAATCCGCAGCGCCGTGCTCTGGGGCCCGCCGAGAAAGATCTGGTAGGGCTTGCGATAGTCAGGGAATGCGCGCACAGTATCCATGAGAGACTTGTGCTTGGGCGCGTGGAAGCCAATAAAATACTGTTCGCGCAGAAGGTTGCCGACAAACATGTCTGCGAGGCTGTCCTCCTGAATCTTCTTGGACTTGGTCACCAGAAACTCGCGATAGGCCTTACGATTCATCCAGCCATCCATGGAGCACTTCCAAACGGTCTGCTGGAGTGGCAGAACAAGATAGACGTCGCGTACGGTAAGACTCATTGCGGCGTAGGCAAATACTTGGAAGAGAAAGGATATCCAGTTTTGCTTCAGCATGCCCGTGAGTTTGACCTCAAAGACCTGCGTCGAATTGATGCCATCAGGATGTCCCTCTACAGTTTCATGCCGCAAGACCTGGTCATAGGACAGCGGCGCACGAATAACGGCTTCCATCTTTGTGCGAGTTTCGCGCAGAAGATGGAGGAAGGGTTCTGTGGTCTTGGACCGCAGAACAGAATCAATGGCGGTCTGGGGCACGTCAGGATAGTAGATACGAATGCGCTCCACAAGCGCCTCATTCTTGATATCCGCTACACCAAGCCGCAGCAAATCCTCCGCAATACAGCCCAGGAAGGAGTAGGCAGTATCCTTGGGAAAGATGCCGAGAAGAACAGATGGATAGCGCGCCGTCTCCAGGTCAGGCATCTTGATGCCCTTGGGAAGCAGTTTCTTCAGCGCGGCCTTATCTGGGGTGCTCAGATGCTCCAGAATCTGACGGACACGCATGGTAGTAGAAGTATCAGCCATTGTATATGTATAATCTATAGCGTACCTATCAACGCCCCCACAAGGTCTTCAATTTTATCTCCGTATACCCAACATATCATTCATAATAGAGTCATAAACGCCGAGTTGATTTTTAATATGTTGGTCTTTGAGTTGTTTGACGCTCAATTGCCTTCCAGTAGATCCTCCAGCAGCGAGGCTTTTCGACGACCCTTTCTTTGCCTCTTTTTGAACGTCGCCCATCGGCGCATCATATGCCAAAACTTCGCGAAAGAAACTCTCAGCATGGCCGATGGCCTTCTCTAACGCCACCGGGTCTTTTACTAATGCTGGCGCAGCTGGCACCTTCCATCGCGGCACCTCGCAACAAATCTGAATAGCAAGTGATAAAAGTTCCATGCGACGACGCGAAGTTAATTTCTTATTCGGATACATGAAGAGTTGTAGAATCGCTATAAATTCTTCATTCATGCGCAGACCATGTTTGGGCGCAAGTTCCTTGTAAATTTCTGTGAGAATGTTTGCCAAATAAAAACTTACATGGGATCTCTGTTTACCGGTCCATTGCGCTGGACCTCTATCCACCGTGCTAAGTGTTCCACCACCATCGCGTCGCACGCGGACTTCTTCTTCGTAACACCACTTCATCCACCAAAAGGCCTTTTCAGTTGCGCCCTCTGCCACCGATTTCGCAAACTCGTCGCCGACGCGTCGTAGAATACCAAGATCACCTCCACCTTTAAAGACACGGCCTACAGCGGCGGATGAAGGCGCGCCTTGTACGGCACCGCGGACCCATTCTTCATTGTGGCTTTCAGGTGACACGCGCGGCATTTTTAGAGCGGGCCGACGTGCTTGTGCGCGGACTACGAGCAAGACTTCAACAAAGGTCCGCTGGTAATCAAGAGACCGATAGAATTGTTCTTTTGGCAGTTTAGCCCACGCTGTTTCTAAATCCGTAAAGCGCTGTCTGAGAAACCAAAAGATGCGTGGAGAACTGATGCCGATGTGGTCGAGGCAGTATTCCCACAAGATCTTTTGCCACAATTCAAAGCAGCCGCTACAGATTAAATCTGCGGTATGGTGAATAGACTTTCCTGTTGAAACGGCTCCACTTTGTTCAAGGCTCACGCGAAAACTTCGCACCGCATCGGCGACGGCATATCCGCTTCGGGTACGAACCACGGGCTCTTCTAGTTGCGGTTCTTGTGGATCGTGTGGGTCATATGGGTCCATTATGTCCGCTTCTTCTAGTTAATTAAAATAGTTGTTTACGAAAATGGCCACGCACGCGCGTCCCTTTATTGGTTGATTTTAATTTTCGTGTATTTCTTCTTTTATATCTCCACGATGTTGTTTCAATAGTATTAACATCGGATTCAATATACGGATTAATAATAGGGATTCCTAACCCTCCACCATTTTGTTCAAATTCATAATATTTAATCATAGGTGTATTTTTTTGATTAATATCAATCCTCCATTCTGCTAAATTCCATGGTTTTGTATTTTCAAAAATAAGTTTCATAGCATTCTGTAACCACGGGTACACCATTGCGCATTTTTTTTCTCCAAATGTTTCAGATATTATATTAAAAAAATGAGCCCATGAATACGAATTTAAATACAGTGGTGATAAAATTGTGTTTAAATCTGTATTTATAAAATTAAAATTAGGAGGTTTATACTCTGGGTTATACATATTTTGAATCATTTGTCTATATTTAGTATGTAATTCTGGATTGTTTAATACAGCCCCAAACTTATCTTCATACCATGTTTTACCATAAAATGCTATATAAAATGTTGGCAAGTGTGTTTTTTTCTTTCCATTAGGAGTAACACAATCGAAATGACTCATATCATCTAAAAGTATATGTGTAACATGTGGCGCACTTTCTTTTGCGATTGTTATTGCTAAATGAAGCATCAGTTGAGTAAGATTACCTTTAATTTTAACACTATCAAGCGTACATTCATGTGTAGAATCTGCCCATGCTAGTTTTAAAGCTGAATTTTTGATATCGGTAGGTATTGTTATATTTACACATTTATCTTTACCTCCTAAACTAAGTGCGTATTCTTCTATTTCATTTGTATTTCTTTTAAAATATGGCTGAATACTACATTTAAATTCACCAATTACTGGTATAATTTTTCTTGTAAGTATTTGTATCTTGGGTGGTGCTGGCTGTTCATCAAACCCGCTCATCTTATAAAAGAACAGAAAAATTGACCGGATACATGCGCGCCAAAGAATGTACAACAATCATGGAGTCTGTTATTGAAACTCTTAACGCATTTACATCGAATCATATTTTCTGGGCGCCAGAGCGCTTTCAGGAACTTGATGATGATGAGATCAGAAAAACTGTTCGCGCGGCATTTCGCGATCCTTCCAACTTCATTCCCAATCTTCTTCAAACAGGATCAAAAGACGATATGGAGGCCTTTTCAGAGGCTGTAAAAGCAAAGGCTCCCCTGATGTATCTTGCCACGATGGCTGGATTTCTAGAGATGCTGTATTCTCAGGAAGTGCGTGAACTTCCGTACTCCCAAGACCTCGTCGGCTGGTTTCGCGAAAAGGGCTGGAAATTTCCCCAGTTTAAGTTTGAAGCTGTATCTCTGCTTCCAGCATCTCCATCTTCTTCGCCGACTCCAACTCCGCATCCTTCCCCCGCTCTTCCTCCGCAGCCCACCATCACGGTAGAAAAAATTGACTCGGTCTGAGGCCCCAATCACACGTACCCTCTCCATATGCTAGTATTACAAATGGAGCCTCGTCGTCAGAAGCGTAGCAGGTCCTTTGAGCGCAAGACTTCCAATATTCAGTCCATGACGAGTCTATGCGCTTTTAAAGTAAAGGCATATAGACTCGTAGATGGTGTAAAGCATGCTACTGTATCACCGATTATTAAGGATATCAAGGACTATTACTGGATTCACGAGTCTGGTGTAGATAAGATTCGAGCACTAGGGTACACGGGCTCTCAGTATGTTTACTTTAAGATTCGTGAGGGCCTTTGTGGAAAGGAAACCTCTATTCTCTTTATTCTCTCGGATTCACTGGATGACTTGATCAAGTATGGTATGAGCGAGTCATCCTATAAGAAATATCTTCATGATACTATATAGAATGTGCTGGTCGGCGGAGGTGAGCTTGGCAAGTTTTACCATAGGCGCGCTGGGTTGCCTTGTCTTATTTTTGATTGGAACACTGACTGAAAAAATTCTCGCACTGTATTTGGGATTTGTAAGTCTCATGCAACTCATTGAGTATGGTCTATGGTCAAATCAAACCTGTAATGATGAACATAAACAAGTATCTATTCTTGGAATGACGCTGAATTTAGCGCAACCTCTCGTGCTCAGCGGTCTGATTCTCGCAATGAATCCTAGTGCTCCTACACTAAAAATCCTCACAATTTGTGGAGTCTACATACTGGCAATTTTGCCATCTATATTTACGTATTTGAGCGCAAAGGAACTTCAATGTACAGTGCCGTCTTCAAAGGACCCGCATCTAGTATGGAATTGGACGATTTTACCCAATGAATGGTTTTATCATGGGATGTACCTCCTTGCGCTGACGCTCCTTCCCGCCATTGGTCTTCCAAAACGGTCTACAGGAATTGCGTTCGGTTTAGCTACAGTTGGCTCGTATGCGCTGAGCCGCCTCGTGTATACGCGTCAAGTGTTTGGCTCCATGTGGTGCTGGTATGTTGCGCTATTCCCGCCACTTTTAGCAATTAATCATTACGTAAAAATTGTCTAATGACGGCGTCTAGAATATTTGGGTCCTACCACGTAGCGTCCGTCGGAACGCGGTAGTAATCCTTTTGCTTTGAGGCTCGCTTTGGCCGTGAAGCCAATCTTTTTTCCAGCCTTGTATTTGCGCAAGAGGCGGCGATTGCGGCGCGTGGCTCTGTAGCCACCCGCTTGGGGAAGTTGAGCACAAGGGCAGGTCATTCTCTATTTATGGATTTGAAAACCGTCCCAGAAGTTCCGTCTTGAAAACGCCCACGCGCTTTTCAGCCGCAAGACGCTCAAGCCATGTGTTGATGGCGGTCTCCAGTGCCGACCGGTCTTCAGGAGAAAGAACTGCTCCCTTGTGAATATAACACTTGTTGAAATATTCCCAAGAAGTAGAATTCATGAGATATAGGGTTCCAAGGCCCGTGATATGCATGTAGGCATCGCATCCTTGGCAGGTACAAAGGCCCATATTGTGATACTCGCGCACATCTGTAAGTGTCATCTTAGCATCCTCACCTAGAATATCCACAATAGGCCCAGTGATCCTGTCCAGCGCAGCAGCATAGTCCCTGTAGTAAAGAGTAGTCATTTTATAAAGAAGGGTACTCGCTCCTCATATCAGCCCTCCATTCAATTTTTCTCATAGTCAAGTAGAACTATCGGAAAAAGTATATATATCATATTATTTTTTATGTGTTTTACACCGTTTAAACCATTTTCTGGCGGAAGCAGATTCTGCTTTAGCGGCTTTTACTTGGTCGGCATCAGCTGTATAATGAGTTTTTCCGCATAACAAATAAGAGCTGGTTCGTGGGTATGACCAAGCTTGCTGTGACATTCCTGGCCTATGCCCCGTTCTCCATGCGGCCATTCCACGATTATATACTGTCTTTATAAACTTTAAAGGAACTCCAGTAACTTTACTGCGTTCTTCCAATGATTTCGCATCAGGAAATAATTTATCCCATTGTTCCGTATATGATGATTTCTTCTTAGTTTTAGCATATTTATCAGTCTTGAATCCAACATATGCTTTTGGGTCATTTGTTTTTAATTTGCTAAACTTTTTAATTTCTGCTTTACGTTCTAAGGCTTGTTTCCGAGTCAGCCCTCTGTAATATTTATGCGGCCAGAGTTTATCTTTCTTTAGCGTCTTGCCCATTTCTATAGAGTATGAAGATAATTCCTCGCCACAATCGGAAACTCGGAAAAATTCCTACCGCCTTTAAATAGAAATGGGTGCCATAAAAGCCGTGACTTCATTTGTAACAAATATCGCACAGTTCCTGGTGCTTGTGGGTGCTCTAAACTGGGGCCTCATCGGTTTCAACAAGACCGACGCTGTCGTGATGATTTTCCCGAGACAGACGGTGCGTTTCGTCCATCTTGCGGTCGGTATTGCCGCGCTGTATTTGATTCTACAGCGCTTCTTGTAGAATGGACTGGAATAGAATCCTGTTCAAAAGCGGCGATTTGTTTTTGCCTAAACAAGTCCGCGCCTTTCTTGAATACTATTACATTGGAAATTTAAAGAGCACCCTATACATTACCAATTGGACAATAATTCATTTTTTATCAGGTATAATTACAGCCTATCTCTTGGCGACCCGGACAAACTATGCTACACAAAAGATTCTTCTAGTTTCCCTTCTAATTCATACACTCTGGGAACTCTGGCAGATTTATGGAGAGAATACTCCTATTTGGACCCGACGTGGCCAAGTGGATGTATTTGTAGATACAGTGGCATACATGGTTGGTGTCGCAGCGTTTGTTTATCTGAAGAAATGATTTCCAGTCTGAATAGATTCTTCCCCCATGACTCTGATTATGATGCGCCCTGGCTGGATTTTTAGCAGCATAAAACTGAATTTTTTACAGCATATCGACCTCCGCGCTGGCTGGGTGAATGTAGGCATCTATAAAATCAAGGGCGCGCCCTCAAGACGAGAAACCCATTTTACAGTCGTCCCCGCATGGCCCCTGCCCGCCCATATTTCAGCTGAAAAGTATCCGCCTCTTCTTGGCTGGAGCCCTTATACAGCCCAACAAGCTCTGCGTATTGTGGATGCGTATACCCCAAATGACGACCCGCACCACTTTGACGCCAAGTCTGTAAAAGCATGGAATCTGGAATTTGAAGACTGGACTATGGTGCTTCATATGCCGAGCACATGGCAAGGCCCGCCCCATGATACTTCTATAACAAATGACGCAATCTATATTCCTTTACCCCTATCCAAAGAAATGTGTTGAAACCTAGATAGAACCATAATGGAGACTCTACTTGTTATTGCCAAGTCTCACGATACTGGATCTTGGTTATTACGAGATGAAACAAATGAATCACTTGAAAATCTGTATAAAAGTATTGAAATGAGGCTACGCCAATGGGTTGAATCCATTCCTGATGAAAAACGCGCCCTGTACAAAGACCGTATTCAGAGGCCGATAGATTATATTCAAAACAAAATGTTTGTAATAGAAACTATTTGGCTAAAGGGGGGTGAAATTACAGTCGCCTATTGCGACCCTGCCGCGGACCCAGAAACAATTCAACTACGTATTATTTTAACACCGAGGCTCTTGCTCGTCCAAGATATTGAACTTGGCAAGAAAGAAATCGCATTTCCTGCGCTCTTCTAAGCATTCTCTTCCTCTTGTTCCTCATGCTCCTGCTTCAGACGCTTGACGAACTGCTCCAGCACCTTCTCCCACGTGTAACTCAGAACAGTCTTCTTGGCCTCCTCGCCGTGCTTCTTGCGCTTATCAGAATCCAGCACATACTCTTCCATGGCCACGCAAATGTCGTGGGGGTCGCACGCCTCGGACTCGCCGCCAACGGGGCAGTGGGCGTTGGGCTGATAGAAGCGATACTTGGGTTTCACTAGCACAGAGTTATCCTTGTTACAATACTCCTTGAATCCACCGATTTCAGGGACCACTTGGGGTACGCCGACACCCATCTGCTCAAAGTTACACAGACCCCATCCCTCGCCGTCGGCGGTACTGATACCAATATCGGCAAGGTTGTAGAACATGTTGATATCCTCATCACGGAAACTCATATCCTGGGCGCTCAGCATGAGGCGATTGGCGAAACGCTCCATGGGGACGCCGCGCAGACGCAGCTCGCGCGCAAAGATTTCAAACAGCCACCATCCACCCTTTTCACCCTTGTCGCAGATACACATCAGGAAAATGGGCTTGGTGGGGTATTTGACAACCAGCTCCACAAACGCCATCACGAGGAGATCTTGACGCTTGCGAGGCTGGTTGCGATTCAGAGAAGAGATGATGAAGGCTTCCTCAGGCAGACCGAGTTTTTTACGAATCTCATTGCGGGGCATGGGCGTGAAGACCTCCTTCTCAAACCCGTGGCCGATGATGTCAATAGGGCGAGTAATACCCTGATCCTTGAGACATTGCCTCCAGTACTTGGTGAAGGTAAACACACGATCCGCATCGCGGTTCAGAATATCAAGGAATCCTTGAGGCTGGCAATTGTAGACCTGGTCCACATAGACCCAGATCTTGAAATCGCGAGGAATGCCGCTCTTGCGGATTTCCTCCAGAAATCGCGCCACCACGGCCATGTCGTTGTAGATCAGAACTACGTTCGGCTTCTCATGGCGAATCACGTCAGGAAGCACATTGAATCCAAAGCCCTGGAGGCCAGGAGTGTTGGGTGCCGCGCTGCGCTTTTCCATATCCGCGCCATCTAGGACACGAATGTTGGGAGGATAGGGGCGGTAGTTGGGGGGCAGTTGAGGATTCTTTTGGAATCCAAAATGCGTCACGGAGCACCAGGGCTGCTTAGCCAGTGCCTTGACCATATTATAAGTGACCTTGCTGTAGCCAGTAAACTGGTGCGCATGGGTGCCCACAAGAAGGAACTTTAGTTTTCCAGCAGTAGATCCGCCATTGCTGGTCGTAAGACCAGACGCCAGTTGAGGAGAAGTTAGAAAGGTGGGAAGTGTAGGTGTAGGCGCCGCCACAGGTGTAGGCACAGCGCTGTTTCCATTTCCAGCACTGGTGCCCAGGACTGCTTCCAGACTCTTCAGATACGAAGGAATACCGTTTGCCATTTGCTCTCCAAATTATAGTTTACAAGGCTTTAACCTTCCTTCAGTATAGCTACTAATGAGTAGGACCCGATTCAATATGAGAAGTTTACGTGGTCTTCCTATTCAAGTTCAGCCAACACAAAAGAAGCGCAAGGCAACTATTCCCAAAGCTCTACGAGAACAAGTTTGGCTCAAACAAATGGGTTATACCTTTGAAGGAAAATGTCCAACTATATGGTGCCAAAATAAGATTACAGTCTTTAATTTTGAATCTGGTCATAATATTCCAGAATCCAAAGGGGGGCCAACCACAATAGAGAATTTGATTCCCTTGTGTGGAAATTGTAATAAAAGTATGGCAAGTGGTCACACATTTCAAGAATGGTCTTCTCGTTATTCTAACGCATTGTCGTCGCCGATACCACCGCCAACACTAGTAAAGCACTCATGGTTCAAGCGTTTATTTTCATGCTTCTAAGATGGCTTTACATGATGCGCTTAATTCAGCCTTCCATTCCATCCACTTGCCCAGTAGCGTCGCGCGGTACTGTACAAGTGTAGGCTGATTTTTGAGCAGACTTTCCATAAATTGTAGCGCATGGTCAATAGTCGGTAAAGATACTATCGGTAATTTGCTTGAAATATAATTAAAATATATATCGTCGCCATGTGTACGGACATATATGGGGATACAGCCATGCTCAAGAGCCTCCCAGAAGCGGAATGTTTCTGGGTTTTGTCCGCGCAAGCAGGGAATGAATACGGATTTTGCCATGAGTTTGCTATACTCTTCATGTTTTAATCCCTTCTCCATAGAGTCCTCCCATGTATCAAATACATGGGACTCATATGGTTCAAATTTACGAAACATGTCAAGTACAGCTCCACGACCCATCCAACCCGTTCCATAAAAGCTCCATATGAGTGATTTTTCATGAATAGATACATCATTCGCAACAGTCCAGCGTGGGCCGAGTGGAATTACAAGGACTTTTTCAGGACAGGGTACATCTGGCCGAGGATACATTCGCACAACCTTTTTACAAGATTTATATTCATAAAAGCGAATATCGTCATTTAGATGTTCATCAGATGTATGTATGACATTAAACGGTCGGCCAGCACGCTCATAACGCTCAAACACTGGGAAATATTCGTGGCTATGAGCCTTAAAATAAATAAATGTTGGATTTGTGTAAAGAGGCTCATGTTCTGTAGGGAGCTGCCGTGCATCAAGAGTTTTGGGCCCAAAAAGCATTTCCAACCATTTATATTCCATCATAGAAGGTTTATGTATATAACTTCCAACTGTAAAAAATGCCCCCTTTGTGTTTACAGGTGTTGAGATAGATACGTTAACATAGGACGCATCGTGTAATGCTTTTCCAATAGGTATAGTTTTATTATTTACACACTGTTTTAATTGTTCATCTACGTCTTCCTTACTAAAACGGTCGTCATTATTCCATAGGTCGCTATCAAAGCCATCAATTCTGTTATAATTATTAAATTCTGATGACGCATATTTGGGGTCATCATCTTGATAGCATCCAGCAACTTGTGGTGTCAAGACATAGTGTTTCATATCATGAATACGATTACAAATCATATGATCTGCGCTTGTATAATATCCGCCACGACGTTCTATATTGTCGAGAATTTTTTTGGCGCCAGCACGACTCAAAATATAGGCATAATTACAAAAATGGAAATATCGCGTCGGTTCTTGTTGGCCAAATACTTGGTTTGGTGCAACGCGGGCCCAGAACTTATTTACTGGCTCTAATAATTGTTGAAATATCCCCCTATTTGGCGGTAATACACCGCCAAGATACAATACATCATAATCTTCTGGAATATGTTTAGATGCTTCTTCCCATATACTTAACCAATTTTCTTGAAATTTAACATCATCTTCTAAGATTAAATAGTTTTCACATGCGTCTGTTTCATTTGCCAGAGAAGTCCAAAGGGATAGGTGACTGAGAGCGCATCCCATGATGGCCTTTTTCCACATAAAATCATTTGGCACAAACAGATGCGCGAGAGCAGGTGTGAGGGATAAAGCGCGACCATCGTATGCTGGCTTCAGACAGACTCGTTTTGTCCATCGACCATGATTGGCCTTGAAGCGCTCAAGGCGGTCCTTGCGGCGCGGTAAATTGATAAGATGTACATCGGCAATTCCTGGAGCAAACTCATCATTTTCTTTTATTTGACCGCGATGGACATAGAGAGCCGCGCCCGCTTGTGCGGTGCGACGCAGAGACTCATGATTATACACTGTTTCTAACGCATGAACTGGCACACTATACCGAAGTCTCAAAATGCTCAGAATACTTTGGTCGTGACGGTGGCCGTATGGCTTTCCATCTTCTCCAATGCCCTCCCATTTTGGCCCCACGATGACATGTCTCTTTTGCGCCCACGTCCATGATTCCTGAAAGACCTTCCATGGTAGCTCGGCTCCTGCCACAAAAACTATGCTGCCAGCCCAGATCTGTTGACTGTTCTTTTCCGCATCTGTGACCGCAAGTTCCTTACAAAACTCTTTATGACACCATTGATAATTCTTCTGCTCTTTATCTTCTAACATACACACACCCGCTCGCACTGCTTCTGTAATCCACGCCTCTGGCCAACGAACAATGATTGACGCACAGTCCATATACCACACAAGTGTGTTTTGTAGACTAGCATCTTCAACAATGCTCTTACTAATCCAAAGTTTCCAAGCAAAATGTTGAGCGTCCCAGAGGTCTGGAAATCCATCTGCGCGCACAGTTTTGATGGGCAGTCTCTGAAACTCAACTTTGGGATATTCAGAACGAAGGCCATTGAAGGATCGTTCATCCACATCGTCTCCAAGATAGACGCGGATAGAAATAGTGGTACTCGTATTCATGAATGCTTCCGCAGAAGCCAGCCAATGAACCAGGCTTGGTAAGAACCGTTCCGTCGCATATGTTGTCAATAGCACATTTCCATTCCATTTATGTTGCTTAAGTGGTTCTGTTAATTGTCCACGACCTTCACGCGCGGCTCTCATGGCGAGAGCCTCCTGCGTAGTCGCAGCGCCAAGCATATTGGGAAGGGTGGACACATCCACCAGAGGCTCTAAAATTAATTTGGCAACCTCGGCAAGCCTCTTGCGCTCCTTGTCGACTTGAATGGCAGGTATAGACGCAGCCGCCAACCAGGTCCCTTGATTTTCATCAAGAGTCTTTACAGCCTCCACAAGGCTCTGCCCTTCAAGTCTATTTGCGTCAATAAAAGAACCTGGAATAAAGTCGCGTGTAGGCGTCATGTCGCCCCAATAAATAGGCACGCACCCCGCAGCCTTGGCGGCGAGGAACTTTTCAGTAATATAACCGTCGCGTCTGGAATTTTCATACGCAATACAGAACTTATAGTCGCGCAGGAACTCTAACTTTTTCAGTTCACCTCCGCCACCGCCGCCAATTCCAGTAAAAATAGCGTCACCCACATTGTTAAAGAGCCGCCCCGCAGAGTCCACTTTCTTATAGGAATTCAGAGCATGAAATGCGTCGTTACGAACAGAATTGCTAGGATTGCTTACAATAAAGGCGCAAAACTTGCTCTTTTTACGGAGTTCTCCAAAATTGACGCGCGCAACAGAATCAATGGGCATACTTTTGGGATTATGAAGACGTTCTTGATTTGCGCCAAACCAATCAATATATTGAGTCCAGAGAGGGAATCTGTAAATTCCTTTGCTCTTGTCAGTTTCATCAAATCCGAGATTCAGATATACACCAGGGCCAAAACGGCTAGGTGTATTTTCACCTGTAAAGTGAATTTTGGGGACTGCCGCCGCAACGCGAGTCCAAGTATCGCCAAAGGGTCCAAAAAAGAGCACATCTATCTTTTCTCCAACGGTCGCATCTGTAATCTGAATTCCTTTCACCTTGACTGGATTTTTGAGTTTAGAGCAAGCCTCTTGGAGTAGTAGGATCCAGAAGTTATACTCTGAATTTGCCTCGGCCCACAGGTCTGAAAATCCTACCACAAGTTCAGTTTTAGGGGCCTTTACCTCCACGACTGGTTTAGGAGGAGTAGCCTCTCCACCCAAAGCCGCCGACCAAGCCGCAGAGCCCTTGACTGAAAGTTTAGCAACTAGAGCAGCTTTCATAGTCTCTAATAACCCAGGAGCAAACATACCCTCCTTCGCATCATAGTCGTGCGCCATCTTTTCAATTGCCTTCGCCGCGCCCTTTACAGAATTATCTTCATAATAATAGCCAAACTCTTTTAGCCAAGGACTATTATGAACAAGAGGAATGCCATTCCAGAGACAATCTAACAGCACAGCGCGCACCGCCACAAACCGTGTGTGAGAAAGCACAAACGACTTGGGATGAATCCTCCAATCGCTCACGCGCTGGCGGCCAATAAACTCCGCCTCAAGACCGTCGCGCCGACTGTGCGCATACACATTATCTTTAAAAAACTGCTGCTCACTAATCTGCTGCGCATTATGTACAATATACTTTTCACTAAAAGGAACTGTAGTGTGCGTCTTGGCATATCCCATAATTACAATAGGCAGTGTTGAGTTGCTCATTGTACTTTGATTTGTTTCTGTAATGTGACACGTCCATGTCTTGGCACCTGCGGCTGTCGCAGACCAGGATGCGTGCGCAGCAGCATGACTTTCCGTTGGCTCCCAGGACCATGTGTAGGGTAGGCGAAACACGGGCTTTTCAGACAGCACTTCTAAAATGTGCGCATCCTGTGTACCAAAATGGTCCCAGGTCCATATCGCATCACAGTCTCTCAGATTCCGCACCGGTCCCACAATGGGATATACAGTATGCTCGCATTCACCTAGAGCAACCGGTTTGCGGATAAAGATGACGACCTTTTCGGCCACTTGACGACGCTTTTCAGCATTGATAAATCCATCTATATCAATAAAAATATCAAACTTTTGCTGCCCCTCTTGCCATTTCGTCAAATGAACGCGCTCATACCGACCTTTAAGTCCATGGCAATCTTCAAACCATTCTGTGGTTCCGTTTGTATTGACTAGCACAGCCGTATGACCCAGGTCCGTCATAGCCTTTGCCATACTCAGCGCAGCAGTTCCGCACCCGTTGCTGAAAAACGAGTGCTGAAAAAATACAGAAATGCCGACGCGCATAATCTAGGATTTACTAACAGACACCGTTTAGACCTGAATTCTCTACCAAAACCAACTGAATACGCAGCACATAATTCCCCTCTGTCGCAGCCGATTTTCAGCATCCGTCTTTTCAGTCAGAATCTTGTCGCAGAGGTGGCGACGCGTGGTTTCCAGTTCTTTTTCCAGACCGCAGAGACGTTTTTCAGTCCGCAGCATGTCCTTTTCCAGATCATCAATAATGGCTGAAAACTCCTTACGCGTCTTTACCTTTGCGGTCATAACTGCGGAAGACATATCATGAGATGTATAATAACGTTCAGAACTGAATTTATAATTGGATGCGGAGAGACGAATATATTTTGCGCCATCATGGCACACATATGTCTTTCCCTCTTCTGGTTCAATACGGACAAGAACAAACCGCCTCTTTCCAAACGTAAGGCACCGTGCTTGGATACAATGAGGCGCAACAGGGAGGCCATCTTCACTTACAATAAGACGCTGGTGAAAGACATTATCGCACCGAAGCACAAAACAGTCAACCATTTTATCTGAATATAGTTCTGGAAGTCCACTCATGGCCCTGTCCACATCACGAATGCCAAGAATGAGCCAACCGCCTTTGCCATTCAGGAAGGCGCACAGATTTTGGAGCAGCCGCTCCGTGGAAATTACAGATTCTTTGAATTCATACTGGAAACCTTCCATATGAGGGAATGTTTCCAGGATGGCCAACTCGGCATCCGAAGGCATCGGTGGCGGAGCCATTTTCAGTTGCGGGTACTGAATTTTCAGTCGCCGACTGGATTCAATTTTTGCGCCTCTGGCGCCGAGTGACATTTCGCAAACATTTTTAACTCTCTGAAGAAGTGTGTTTAGCATAACTTCATCCAAACATTCTAAAAAATAAATTTGTGATCTTACATCATCTGTATTTTCTAAAATCATCGGGAACCTCTAATTTCCATGATGAAACTGTATTAAAATCATAATCCAATATATTACAATATTCTTTAATATACTCTATTAACTTTATGTTTTTTTTATAAACCCGTTTATTTATTTTATAATCAACCGGTACAATATTAGATAAAGAATCATAAATAGTCATATCATGATATCCAGTATCTATTTCTGATTCTATGAATAGTACATTTGGTGTTGATTGATTAAATATATCATCTGTATCTTCACTATAATCCATAATATCCAACGGATAATGTAGATTATTTAATACATAATCTCTTTCTGTAAACATTTCAACCAAATGATCCTCTTTACTTTCTCCAATAGTTGAATAGTATAATTCTAATATTGTATTTTTGATTGTTTTATATTGTGTAACATTATATTCAATTCCAACATATGAATCATAAATATAGTCTGAATACTTTATTTTTAAATCTTTATTAAACCCGATTGAAGTGAGCAGTCTAATATATTCAGGATGTAATTGTCGTTTCATTCCATATAGTAAAGGTGTAATTCTATATTTTGGATGAATATTATTCAAATCTGCTCCATTCTCTATACATTCTTCAATCATAATCTTATAGTTAGCATTCCAATCAATACACTTGCTTAGAATGTTAAATAACTCTTCAGTAGCATCCATTACACTCCTCTTTCTATTATATATACTCAATTTTTCCCTTCCATTAAATCGCGCCACGCCTTTTGGACATCAGGATTATAAATGCTGTGACGCCAGACAAGCGCCTTTGCATGCGCCTTATAAGCCTCCAAACGCTCCGCATGAAACAGCACGCTCTGCTCTAACTGGACCATTCCAGCCGCCGTGTCATTTTCAGGATAATAGTAGCCAAAATCAGACCACGCTCCGCAGTTGTGAAGGACAGGATAGCCCGCATGTAGGAATTCCATAACCATATAGTTGAATTCATTATTAAAGTGGTGACATAGAGCCGTCGCATGAGGATAACTGCGCATTACAGTAATCATATCGTGGCGCCCCGCATACTTGATTTTACCCGCCAAGCCTCGCAGACACGGTTCAATATTGCTCTTGAAATATCCAGACGCCGTCAAGCGCTCGCCATTCAGAATCACAAGTTCAAAATCATATCCAGGATGCTTGCGCGCAAATTCCTCCGCAATCAGAATAGGAATAATGCTCGTCTTTTGGAAACTGATGTTGGGCTCCATGATGATGAACGTGGGCTTCTCGTTTTCAAGCCGAGGTCTCCATGAAACATGGCGCCGCCCGTCATCTGTAAGAATACAGGGATCCCATACATAAGGCGCGATCTTGGCGGTGGCAGTCTCTGGTTCGACTTGATTTAGCGCTGCCGCATATTCCAGATTCATCAGATAGTGGGGGCTTGTCCAGATTTCGTCTTGCTCTCCAATCACGTGGTGGCTGAAATTCATCCCAGGAAAGAACATGGGGGTTTCAATGTCAATATTCAGGATGTTTCCCAAATACAGTTTTGTAGTCTTGGCGCCCATCATTTTCATAAAGCGGCGTAAGTTGCTGGAAATGCTCATGCCAATTTCAATATACAGTTTGACAGGCATCGGAGTTTTCAGAATATCATCAACTTCCGCGAGGCGACAGCCGCGCAGCAATTCAGGAATTCCTTCAAGACTTTTTGGCTTTTCATTCACTATAAAAATGGGCAGCCAACCGATGGCTTCCGCGAGGCGATAAATGATAAAGCAGTTTTGATAGAGACCATTGTTAAAGATATTCGAGTCACTAATACTCGCAGTGGCTATAAGTACGGCAGGTCTTTGAAGCATCGGTTGAATATTCGTGAGCTTTTGAAACGGCTTGACCGCGTCTCCTGGCCCAGGCTCGCGGCGCACCATACCAGGAAGCGCATCAAGTTCTGTGGTGGCTACCTCGCTCATTCTAGAGTCTAGCAACAATAGTCCTTAGGAGGTCTTAACGCGGGCTCGGTCCCACGCTCAAGTAAAATCCCTCGCGCTGCGCAAGTTCTTGCGCCCAGTCTTCTAAGCGACCATGAACAACCGCTGTCGGCCTATACGGCCACGGGGAATCATATACCGCATTGGCCCACGCACCAGACCGCGGCCAACAGAGATGGACCCCGTTAGGATACAATAAACTCAGCAACTGTAGTCCAGGAAACGTCTCGGCAGGATTTATAGTGACCGCATACCAATTGTATTTTTTCTTATCCAAGTCTGGATGAAGCAATGACCGCTGTTGGATGAGACGCTCCATGTAATTTGTGTAGACTTCGCGGCGCCAAATGGTGGCTTGATAGGAAAATGCCATATCAGTCGCCACTAGTTTTTTCCAATCGCCCCAATATCCTTCTTTAGCCGACGAGCCAGGGCACGGCATGAGACGTAGACTCAGAACCTCGCGATCCGTATCTAGAATTTCAAGAGCATGTTTCAGCGCATCGCAGTTCGCTCCGGGTCTTTCCAAGAAGAAGTCATCTTGAAGCGGTAAGACATAACGCACCTCTTGCGGCAAAGCCTTCATGGCCGCCACGCGGCTCTCAAAAAAGTCGCTGTCTTTTTCAGCCAGAGGAATGATATTCAGATTGTATGTATGTTTGAGGCGTTGAATTAAGAAATCATCTGGCTTCTCGGTGGCCAGATAGACGGGCCATTTTACGCCCGCACCATATCGCCGCATCAGGGCAAAATGGATCTCGAGCAGATAAAAATATTTGGGGCATGTATTCACCACAATGGCGCAGTCGGTCCGGTCCATAGAACACTTCTTCTAGAGTATCTCGCCGCCGATTTAGACCTCTGCGTGCAAGGATATAAACCCCTTTGGATACGACAAATAGAGTGTCAGAAATGTTTGCCGAACATCCGATCACTGGCAAGCCGATTCGCCTCATGAAGAATGAGGTCCATCTTTACAAGAACAGAAAAACGATTGCGTGGCTCCGTGACCCGCCAACTTCCCCCATTTACAGCCAGCCCCAACGATTCAATCGCTGGTATACGCTAGTAACAGAATATACTCTTGCGGAAGAGTGGTACCCGGTACTTGGCTCCTATCCATCTGCCACTATTATCGCCGAGCCGAGCAATGGCGCCCACCATTGGCTGCGCACCAAGGCCCCCAAATCCAAAGAGATCCTATTTCTGAGCAAGGCGGTCATGTCCGCATACGGCCAAGAGAACTTTAATAAGGAAGGGTTTGTGAATATTGTCTGTCTGGAAGAACTTGCGCCCATGTTTCCGCATGTGCTGCGCTCGTATGTGAAAGGAGAGCCAGAAGCGCTGACTGCTCTCACAGTGGCCGCGCTGTTTCGTGTCCAGAAAGCCCTCGGCTTTGAAGCGGAACTTTTGACCCCTACGATAATTGCCGAATACCTTGAAAAGCTCAAGACACAGTATGGAGTCGCCACGGGCCCTATTGAGGAACCGGAGCAACTTTGGCTCATTCAGCAGTATTTTGAGCCAGAGCAAGCCAAGCGCCGCCGCGAAATTCAGACCTGTATTGAGCAGAATATCGCGTGCTCGTATATTGACCGAATCGTGCTCTTAAATGAGGAGGACCTTTCTGAAAAACTCCCCACCAGCGAGAAACTCGTACAGCAGATTGTGGGACACCGTCTCACATACGCGGATGTTGTGCTCTTTATCAAAGAAAAAGTCCCTGAAAATACCATCGTGGTATTTGCCAACGCGGATATTCACCTTACAGACACCTGGCACGAAATGTGGTCTATGAAGATGGAGAATGTGTTCCTCTCTCTCCTGCGGTATGATGCGCAAGAAGATGCCACCGAGGAGCCGAAGATTTTTGGCCCGCGTCCTGATTCCCAAGATGCGTGGGTGGTTCATTCCTCCTCCGTGAAACAGCGTGACTGGAATTACGATCTCATTAATTTCCAGTTTGGCAAATCTGGCTGCGACAATGCCGTGAATGTGGAATTCCTGCGCAAGAAGTTTCTCGTGGCCAATCCTGCGCTGACCTTTAAAACTATTCACCATCATACATCTCAAGTGCGCACATACTCTGCGGCAGATATTGTGGATAAGCCCGTATTTCTCTATCTGGAGCCTACGGGTCTCCATGACCTCGCCCCCGCCACGGAGCTGAAACAGTTCCAGAAGACATGGGCAAATCCGAGCCCCTTTCCTCGTCGCGTCGCCGCCGCAGATCCTAAACATCTGGACACCTTCTGTGCTATGGCATCCCGCGATGAGAAGGTAGTTCTGGAGGCCGACGCAGACAATGTGTTTATGCCGCAACGCGAGGAGGCGCTCTATAGTTTAGACGATGCGTTTGTGACGCCGAATGGTCTTGCGTACGGCTATGACAGAATCTATCTGGGCAAGAGTCAGCCGATGCGCGAGGCGTGGGCGCAGACGAACATTAGCCATATGACCCCTTGTATCGGCGTGGAGTCCATTCTTGCTGCGCCTCTTGCCGATGAGGACGCGCAGGACATGTGGCGATTCACTTCCGCCTACCTAGCCCGTATTTTCCGCATGCGCCAAGCGGGCTACAAGGGCGACATGTGGCTGCCCCGCGGCGTCCCTCGTCTCCACGAGTTTCTCCAGTTTTTCAAGTGGGACCAAGAAACCATGCCCGTGCTGCCTCGTGACGGCGATATTGTTGGTTACGGCAAGTCTGTAACTCTTCTGACGCCTCGTCAAGAGCCCAGTGTCCTCATGTACAAGGAAGATGTGGAGGCTCTGCGCAGTCAACTGAAATCCTACAGCGCTGAAATTCAGCATCCCAACCGCATCACCATTTTCCAGGATGATGTGACACTGACCGCGGAGGATGTGGCGTCTCTTGAAACCATTCTGGAGAACAAAGGCTATGAAGTGAATATTGTATATCCCAATCGCAGTAGCCCCTCGTTTGTGATTCAGCGTCTAACGGGCGTGGGAACTTGTATTGCGTGCCCTGGAGCCGATACAATGCTATGGATGCTTCCCAAGGCCGCGCGCGTAATTGATGTGATGGTGGAGACGAAGATTCAGCCGAATGGCGCGCACAATGCTGGTGCCGCGCAACTTGAGTATTGGGTGACTCTGCTCGCTAGAGCCAAGGGCGATCAGCGCTCCACTATGGTGGTAAATCGCGTCATGGATACTCTGACCGCTATTGAATCCGTGAAGGATCAGCCGAAGCCGCATATTGCCGCCAAGAAGCCTCTGCTCACGATTCCTGTAGGATTTACGGGTTTCCATGCGCACAGCGGCGATAGTTTCCGCGAGATGGCGGCCATGTGGGCCGAGCGCGGCTGGGTGGACTATGAGTTTAGCAAGGAGACGCCGTATGTGTGGTGGGGCGGCGTGGGCGAGACCCTGCTGTATGATAGGGCCACGTATGATTGGCTAGAGGACAAGCCCGCGACCTATAAGCGTCTTCTGGCTGGAAATCCGTCAGCTGCCGAGCAGCCGAATGCGAAGCAGTGGTCCTTCTGGCCCCGTAAGCCAAGGCTCGTGGAGGCCCGTGTGAAGGAGGGTCTGCCGTCATGGGAGGAGCGCGAGAAGACTATGGTCTTCTACGGCCGTGTGGAAAATAAGGTTCAGCATGCGCACCGTGAGAATACGCTCCACGAGGCGTGTGACGAGTTTGATATGCCCGTGGGACCGGACAAGCCTTACAAGTACAATGCGAAGGAGTATCTGAATGAACTGGCAAAAGCCAAGTTTGGTCTCTGCTTGGCGGGTTATGGGCCCAAGTGCAATCGCGAGATTGAGTGTATGGCTCTAGGAACCGTGCCCGTGGTGGCGCCCGACGTGGATATGGACAAGTACCATATAAAACCAAAGGAGGGCGTCCATTATATTCGTCTGAAATCATTTGATTCCGTCGCGGCCAAGGAGCAGGTCGCATCCATTGAACAAGCCAAGTGGGAAGTCATGTCAAAACTCGCCCATGCGTGGTGGCGTGAGAATGCGAGCGCCGAGGGACTGTTTGCGATAACGAAAGCACTCGCCGAATAAACTTTAGAATAAACTATACAATACCGCGTTAATTTAGTCAAGCCGATGAAACGTCTGGACTAAATAGATAGATGACGACACCAGGGGGGCCGAATATAAAATTATTCCCTCTGGCATCACAGTCTACTTTACAGTATTGGTGGAAGCCGCCGACGGAGGGCGGCGCAGATGTTACGGAGTATGAACTTACGGTGACGCCAGGACCCTATACATTTCGCTTACCTGGTGGCGCGACGTATTGTACAGTTGAAGGCCTCTCAGATGGCGCATTCTATTCGGCGAGTATACGCGCGACGTGTAATTATCCAGATTGGGGACCCTCGTCTGTATTCTATGAGTGGCAGCCAGGGTTGCCGCCGTCTAGTCAGCCGCAAACACCTATTGCGACAAGACTTGGATGGACCACTGGTATAGTAACGTGGGATTCATCACCTCTTTTATCAGATTCATCAATACGGTGGCTCGTTATAACTTCTAAAAGTTCAGATCAAACGGATATAGAATTAAAATATACAGTATCTGCTCAGCGCGATACATCCTGTTATATTGAAGGGATGAATCCATATTCAAGATATTATTTTACAATAGAGGCCGTTAATTATATTGGGTATGGTGTGCCCGTAAGTACAAATACGGTGGAGGGCGTATTTTTACCATCCTATGTACCTGGAATTCAAGTTTGGTTAGACTCACAAGATTATAAGTCATTTACATTTATTAACAATGTAAATGTAAGTCAGTGGAATGATAAATCAGGAAACGGCCGTCATGCAATTCCAGGGGGTGCGGGGTATCCAATTTATTCATCAACATCACTAGATAGTTATCCATCGGTATATTTTGATTCGTCTAAGTGGTTAAAGACGGCCGAACCCGCAGGGACATATTCATCACAAGTAAATGGATTTATGATTTATAAAACAACACATAATAGTGCGTATGGTGGTATGTTAAGTCGCACAGTTCTAAATACTTTTTATCGGGCTGCCCCGTTTAAGGTACAGGGAACTGAACGACGACGAGGCGATGGTACAAATGAAACCCTTTTTGCTACATATAATAATTATCCAGCCAATCCAACTATATATAATTTTAATGCATCCGCGTCATTTTGGAAAGATTGGGTAAATACAAGTATCAGTACAGACAATGCTACAGCGGCAACATATTACAATGATACTGCCGCATATACACACCATGGTTATGAAGAAACCTCTGGTACAAAATTCAACGGCAATATAAGTGAGACTGTATTATATAACACAACTATACCACATTTTATTCGTCAAAAACTTGAGGGCTATTTTGCTTGGAGATGGGGTCTTGTATCTAAATTACCAATAAGCCATCCATTTTATTCTAGACCACCATGGGGGGATACTACATTTAACCCCTTATTTGTATCAGGATTGAATCTTTGGTATGATGGCGCCGACCCATTAGGAACTGGTAATGCCCCTGTACAAGGAACCTCTATACAAACATGGGTGGATAAATCAGGTCTTGCGAATCATGCTGTCGCAGGGGCGGCGGCAACATATATAGCCGCCACTTCTGACTCTCCAGGATATTTATCCTTTAATGGAACATCAACATATTATAATATAACAAACACCAGTTTTATAAATAATCAGCAGTTTATGATATTTATAGTAGATAAACTCGCTACATATTCAACAGGAACACCATATATTTTAAATGGTTCTGGTGGAGCAAGCGCTTCTATAATTCTAAAATATACTGGAACAACACAATTAGTTTTGGATTATAATTATACTGGAACTTCTATAACTACAAACGTGACAGGGTATGGAACTAATTCTCCGCATCCTACACGTGTGTGGTCAATCGTTCAAACTACTACAGGGAGACAAATCCATCTCAATGGTAATTTACCAGTATCCGATGGATGGAATACATTGGTTTCATCATGGCAGGGTGCGCAGATTGGCGGTCAGGGAACTGGAATTTATTATGGTGGTGGTATTAAAGAGATTATAATTATAACTGGGATACCAACTACTGAAAATCGGCAGGTAATAGAAGGTTATTTGGCATGGAAGTGGGGAACTGAAGGACTATTACCTTCTTCCCATCCATATAAATCAATTGATCTAGGAAAACTAATATCCCCGTTTTTACCAAATCTTATTTCAGGAAATTCATCATGGTTTGATGCCGCAGATAATAATGCGTTTTATTTAAATAATACTAATAAAGTAATAACTTGGCTAAATAAAGCAATAGGTCCATTGGCTACAAATCATTTTAGTCAAGGAACCGACGCGTTACGGCCATTACGTGTGGCATATGGTTCCTCATATGCGGTAGAATTTTCAGGTTCAACATATTTAATTGGCCCCACATCACAGGAATATACCTCGACAACTGCCAGAACAATATTTATTGTAGGTTTAGCAGCCCCTATTGCCACAAATGATGCTACAAACCCATGGAATAATGACGCATTAATTGGCGCAAGTAGAGCTGATAAATATTATATGTACTTTAGATCAAATGGAACATTTAATATATCAAATTATACTGGTTCGACTGGTGGCCAGATTATTGTATCCTTACCATACACTATAGGTGAATTGGAATTATTTCAATATGAATTTTCCACTGGATCACTTAAAGCACGACTTACGGGAGGAACGGCGGGTTCTATTGCATCAGACAATACATTCTCTACAGGATTTACAACTGGTTCAACATATCTTGGAAGCTCCTATAATTTAACTTATTTTTTTAAAGGTAAAATGATGGAAGTTCTTACTTATAATAGGCTTGTAACGGATACCGAGCGTCAAAAGATTGAAGGATATCTCGCGTGGAAATGGGGACTTGTAAATAAATTGCCCGCAAATCACCCCTATAAAACTAGTCAACCTACTATTTAAAATATTAATCTTAATAAGATAATATAAATGGGTACACCTCGCGTTAATGATATGCGCATCGCGGGCGATAAACAAGTTCTCTATGCGTGGCGCGAGCCAGCGGATTTCTTCACAAACCCTGTGACACATTATAAACTGACGGTGACATCTCAAAATGGCATGCCTCGTGAATTTATAACCGACCTTATGACAATTGGTAAAGTCGTGGAAGATTTGGAGCCAAATATCCCTCTTGTAGCAACAGTAGCCGCGAGCGCCGATGAAGGCCAAACATGGGGTCCCGAAGCAGTATTTGACCCCATAACACCGGTGGAGTCACCAAAGGCCCCTTTGACAAATGTAATGGCCGCCGCAGCTGGATATGGCGTCGCAACGATTACATGGACGGTGCCTATAGAAACAATTGGTGCTATCATTCAAATTCAGTCTGTATCTGAAAATCCAGTTGTGCCCGTCCAAGGTCGCATAATTCAAGATATCCAAAGTGGCTCGGCTGAATTTCCAGGACTAGACCCAAATTCAGTTTACCGATTTTCAGTCACCCTACGAAATCTGGCTGGCGAAAGTCCCGCCGTCCAGACAAATTCAGTTGACTTTACTGGATTTTCAGCACCCGCGCCACCCACAACTGAATAATAGTCTAAGAGTAATTAAAGATAAAAATACGACCTTTTTATCTTTAATCGTCATAATAGATGGCAACGCCGAGCGCGCCAGTGATTAGCAACGCGCCGCTGGCGAGTCCGAATACTCTAGAATACTGGTGGTATCCGCCGACAAGTGATGGCGGAGCCTCCATAGACGACTATTATCTGACTTTAACATCCCAGTATGGCGTTTTATCATGTAATGTTGGAAGTCCAGGTACCTACTATAAGGCTACGGGGCTCTCAAACGCGACAACCTATTTCACCACGATCGCCGCATCAAACGCAAATGGGTTAGGAGCAACGGCATCCTTTCGTGAATTTCAGCCCGGTTCACCGCCTCCAAGAGGTGTGTCTACAACAACTGCCACGGCAGTCGTAACATCTCCAAGTGCGGCACTCGTGTCATGGACGCCGCCGTTTGGGTATCCGCCAGTTCCAGCCGCCACCATTTTCTGGTATGTGATTAATGGATACACAACAACAGATTCGCTTACACCAGTACTGAAATACACGGCGGGCGGTCAATCACAATCAAACCTGTTTATCACAGGATTGAATTCATCTATACAGTATTATTTTACATTGCGTGCTGTAAACTGTCCTGGTTGGTCTGTGCCCGTGTCGACAAACACTATTGGTTGGGATAATATACCCGCATTTGCGCCAACACAACTAAATGGCATAACAATGTGGTTAGATGCCAGTGATTCAAATACAGTTTCATTGAGCGGAACAAATGTAACTAGGTGGACTGATAAAGTCAATTCTATACCCCTATCTAGAGCAAGTACTAGCGTAACATATGAGACAAATATTTTTAGTACAAGAGCAGCCGTATATTTCAACAATGGGTATTTATCGTCTGGAACCAATGCATTAAGCACCACGAAGGGGATTGGTAATCTAACACAATTTGTAGTTGTTAGACCTACTACAGCCGCGTCAGGTTCTTATGCACAAATTGCTGGATTAAATTATAGTACACAAAATTCAAAAGCAGTCTTCAATCAATCGACGACTGGTATACAGGCTATTGTCAGACGTATAGTAGGTGAATCATTGGCAAGTTCTACAACATATCCTTTTATTACATTGAGTAGTTTTATATTAAACAATCACATAAATTATTCGGTTACTTCTACCAATCAATTAAATATAAATGGAACGGATAATATATTGAATACATTAACTTCAGGTGGTCTGACTGACACTACCGATACAATGTTTCTTATGGGTAATAATTTATTTAATGAAAGATTTAATGGATATATTGGTGAATATTTACTATACACAAGTTATATTACCCCATTTGATCGTCAAAAAGTCGAGGGGTACCTTGGGTGGAAGTGGGGGCTTCAAACAAATCTACCAACAAGCCACCCATTTTATACGGCAACACCTACATCAAATACCGTATTTGCGCCAACATTATTTCCTGGCCTACAACTCTGGTTGGATGCTACTCAGGTCACGGGATATTCAAATGGACAAGCTATGACAAGTTGGGTGGATAAGAGTACAAATGCTTTCTCAAATACGGGGTCCAATGGACCTACCTATCAATCGAGCGTTCTTAATTCTCTCCCCATTGTACGGTTCAATGGATCTACACAGTTATTCAATTTCGGAAATGTGCTCAATCTTAGTACGAATGGGATATCTGTATTTTCTGTTGTAAATATCCAAACAACCGGTAATATGGCTATTATTGGAAAGTCTGTAGCCGGTCCAGGAAATGGTCGCTGGGCAATATTGCGAGATGCTGGAACTTTGTTGACCTTCATAAATGTAAATAGTCCTAGCGCATCTAATATAACATATGCAGACGCTGCTACTGGTACCAGGATCATAGGCATGACCTGGGATAAATCAACACTGATTGCGTATAGCAATGCAAACCAGATGGCAACTCTGAGTGTAACCGAGGCGGGTACTTTATCAAATGCATTTCCTCTGTACGTGGGTGCATATCCAAACGGGACTGGAACAGGACCACTTGCTGGATATTATTTCAACGGTGATATAGGCGAAACACTTGTATACAATCGTGGATTGTCAATACAAGACCGACAAACAGTGGAGGGCTATTTGGGGTGGAAGTGGGGATTACAAGGATCATTACCTATAACCCATCCATATAAATTTAATAATCCAGCAGTTAACTATACAACTGCTGTTGTTGTTCCAGAAGGGCTTCTAATAGAGTTTAGTGCCACATCTTACAGCGGTTCAGGAACGTGGACTAATTTGGGCGCTTTGGGATCAACATTCAGTGCCACCGTAGAAAATGGAACGCCCTCTAAAAACGGTGCTGGAAATGGTATTGTGCTGAATGGATCAACGAACTTTACATTTCCAAATATATCTGTTGGAAATGCATGGACTGTAACGGTATGGGCAAAACGTACGGGCTCAAACGCGGCTGGCGCGTGTTATATAACCCAAAATTTAACTGGAACAGATGGTAATTTGGCTATTTATACAAACGTTACAGCCGCAGGAGCAAACGCAACACTCAATCAAGCCAATTGCGGTTTTTTTAGAAGTAATACCTGGAGAAACGGTGTTGCTGTAGATTTAACAAGTAATGTATGGTATAATATGACATATACATGGAATGGTTCATCTATCGTATCCTATCTGAATGGTGCCAATACAGGGACAACAACGCCAGGTGTTACATCTATAAGCAGCGGCCAGCCATATAGGATTGGTCGTCGCTGGGATCTCGCCAACTATATAGTTGGCGAAATTGGCCAAGTTCTCATATACAATCGCGCATTGACTACAGCAGAGGCTCTCCAAAACTATACGGCTACAAGCAATACGTATACTGTTTAGAGATAACTAGATGGACGGAATTGGCAGTGAAGCGCCAGTAGACCTCAGTGGTTACCAGATACCCGTGGAGCCTACAGTCATAGGCCCCCCTTCCGCTCCCAATGGTGGCAGTGAAGGGCCAGTAGACCTCAGTGGTTCCCAGATACCCGTGGAGCCTATAGTCATAGGCCCCCCTTCCGCTCCCAATGGTGGCGGGTATATGTATACTTCGTCAACATCTGTAATTCTTTCTTGGGCCGTTCCCGAAAACGACGGCGGCGCCCCCATCACGACATATGTAGTCGCACTAACACCCGATACTGAACCTACTACATACCATGTCATTCAATCACCGGCTAATTACTATGAACTCAATACTCTAGTTCATGGAATTAATGTTCAAGCGACCGTTAAGGCGAGTAATGATGATGGTACTACATATGGTCCCGAGTTTGTATTCCCTACAATTGTACCGATTTTGCCCCCACAATCTCCACCAACATCTGCCGAAGCCATCCCAGAGTCTTCAGGGGTCGCAAGCATTTCTTGGCAGCCGCCCGACATGACACCAGAGGGCAACCCATATTATCTAGTCATGTCAAAAAGTTCCAACCCGAATGACCCGTCTATTGGTCTCGGAACTGCTGACATGACACAAACATCATGTACTCTATCTGAATTAAATTGGCAATCTGAATATTTCTTTACAGTTGAAATTATAAACGCCGTTGGCCATGCCACTACTGTGACGAATACAATTGTGTTCTCTCCTCCGCCACCTAGGGAAGAACCCGTTGTTGAACCTGTAGCACCAACATAGCCGATCGACGTATTATCATTTGATGCGTTGCCAATGGTCCCGCCTATAACATCTGAAGAGCCATTACCAGAAGGTTATACAGACACTACAGAAACAATTTAAGAGTGTCCTAACTATGTATTTATTCAGCCATTTATAATGACTAAATAAATAGATGTCAGCGCCGAATACTCCGAATACAGATTTTCAGCCGCTGTCGTTTGATGAGGCTATTCAATATTATTGGACAGGTCCAAATGACCCAACTGTAACGGAGTATCGTCTGACCCTGAATTATAGCGGCGGTTCGTATGTGTATACGATTCCCGCACCACAAGTGACTTATTTGGCAACTGGTCTTACAAATGGTGTGACATATTCCGCGACTTTGGAAGCCCGAAACATAACTGACTACAGTATCCCTGGAACCTATCGCGACTGGCAATCTGGTGCGCCGCCGAATACACCTGCTACGGCTACAGCGACGCTGGTCGGCTCAAATGGAGCAACCATATCTTGGACCGCAGGGGCGCCCGTAAATGCGGAAGTTCAATGGTATGTCATTGATATGTATTCAACAAGCAATCCTCTTCCTCTCGTATCCTATTCGGCAAATGGTCTTACACAATCTAACTTTTTCATCAGCGGTCTCAGTACAAATGCTGTTTATTATTTTAATGTGAGCGCCGTAAATTGTCCTGATTACTCGGTGCCAAAGAGAACATCAACGATACAATACTTGTACCCTTTTACACCAACCATGTTGAGTGGACTGAGTATGTGGTTGGATGGCAGTGACCCATCTAATACAGGTTCCGCTCCAGCAAATGGAACCCCTATAACAACATGGGTTGACAAATCTGGCCAAGGATATAATGGAACCTCCGCAGGAACAACGCCGACATATTCTTCAACCGACCAAACATTAAATATGTCATTAAATAGTCGTTTTACAACAACATATTCGGCATCTTTATCAAATGAAAGTATTTTTGCTGTTTTTAAATTAACAAACGCAAGTCAAACTCACATTATTGGTGCAAGTGCAACCGGTGGTAGAACAGTATATACATATAATACTAATAATTTATTAGAAGCAGGGCCAACAAGTGTAGGTACTGGAACATATACGGCAAATAATAGCACATCATTAAATAATATTTTATTAGGTTCCGTTACAATTACAAATAATTTATGGGCGTCATGGGTAAACGGGGGAAATACATCATATTCAGGAACAATCGCAAATACCGCAGGGCGAACAACTAATATTGGAAGCTCTGGGGCTACTATAAATTATATTTATGAAGTAAATATTTATAATCAATCCCTCACACCCTTCAACCGTCAAAAAGTGGAAGGCTATCTCGCGTGGAAGTGGGGTATACAGAGCAATTTGCCGACAAGCCACCCATTCAAGACAGCCGCGCCTCTGTCAAATTCAGTCTTTACGCCAACGAGTTTTAGTAGTCTTCAATTGTGGCTGGACGCAAGCCAATTAACGGGGTTCACAAACGGACAAGCACTTACAACTTGGAATGATTTAAGTCCAAACGGGTTTCCAGGAACCGCTACAGGGGGCCCAACATACCAAACAAATGTAACCAATTCATTGCCAACTGTGCGATTTAACGGAACATCGCAATATGTCAACTTTGGAAATGTACTTAATATGGGTGTAAGTTCATTGAATATGTTTGCTGTATATAAACAAAACACTTCAGGGTCTCCTACTGCTGTATTTGGAAAGACAAGTTATAGAGGAAATGCTGGTCGCTGGGCTCTTACTCGCGATCCATCTACTCAATTTTTATTTGAGGGTAGTAGTGGGGGTGCGACTGCTGGATATTCAGATTCTTCTACATCATTTCAAATAAATTCAGGTGGATGGGATAGAACAACTATTACTATTTTTCAGAATGGAACTTCCGCTGGAACAGCATCATTAGTAAATTCAGCGAATTTATCAAATTCGGACCCTTTGGTAGTAGGAGCTTATCCAAATGGTAGCGGTGGTTTTCCTCCCCAGTTTTATATGAATGGCGATATCGCCGAATTACTAGTGTATAATCGCGCTCTCTCAACCCCAGATCGCCAAACAGTTGAGGGCTATCTTGCGTGGAAGTGGGGTTTACAGAGTAATTTGCCAGTTACACACCCATATGTATTGAATAATCCTGGCGTTGTCTCAACCACACTCACTGTCGCAACGACAAGTTTGCTTTTGCGATTTGATGCGTCTACATATAGTGGCACGGGAAATTGGTCAAACACTGGTAATTTGGGCGCCACCTACAATGCCACGCGTATAAGTGGAACCCCTACAAAAAATGCCGCTGGAAATGGGCTTGTATTCAACGGCGCAACATCAACGCTCGCATATACGGTACCCAATATATCAGCATTGTCAACTGTATATACACTTTCAACCTGGGTAAAACGCCTTCCTTCCTTTACTGGATTTAGCGCTATTTTTACACAGGATTTTGCTGGAGGAAATATCAGTCCAATTTTTGGTCCAGCGAATACAAACTCGCAGGTTGTTCAAGTAGGACATTTTACAAGTGGATATTATTTAACAAATAGCTCAACAATGACATTAAACACATGGTTTAATTTTACAGCTACATTTGATGGTACAATTTATAGATTATATGAAAATGGTGTCGCTACTACAACATATACCCCAGGTGTTTCACCTGGAAATAGCGGACTGCAATACTATATAGGACGATTATGGTCCGCATCTTATTTTACAGGAGAAGTCGGCCAACTTCTTGTCTATAATCGCGCATTATCACCCGCAGAAGTTCTTCAAAATTATGCGGCTACAAGTAATACATTTAGTCTTTAGAACTATATAGAATGACTACCCCCTCGGCGCCAAATGGCGGTGGCTATATCTACATGGGGCCAACTATGATATGTATTACTTGGGCCGAGCCAGAAAATGATGGTGGCGCCCCTATTACAACGTATATGGCGACTATAACACCCGATGGACAACCTACAACAGAGAATCTTGTACAAGCTCCTGAGCACACTTACTTAATTACTGATATTGTGTATGGAGTTAGTATCCAAGCATCTGTGAAGGCCAGTAATGATGGTGGAAATACCTATGGTCCTGAATTTAGTTTTCCTTTGATTGTCCCAATTCTACCTCCTCAATCCCCTCCCGCATCTGCTGAAGCGGCTCCACTGGAATCAGGAACCGCGAGCATATCTTGGACTGCTCCCGAAATTGCTCCAGAGGGCGATTCCCATTATTTTATTATGTCTGTAAGTTCGAATCCAAGTGACATAACCGTAAGTCTTGAAACTGCCGATATGGCACAATTGAATTGTATTCTAAATGGATTAAATCCAGCATCAGAATACTATTTTACAGTTCAGATTGTAAATCAAGTTGGCTCCTCTACGGCGACTAGCACAAATGTAATTGTCTTTCCTTCTGAACCCACCCCCATATAGCCTTACTCAGTCAATCCCAACAATCCCCTGCCCCACCGATACGAGTCCGCAATAGTCGCCGCCGTCAAGGGCGTATTGTATAAGCGCATGTCAAACACGGCGCCCTTCAAGTCCTCATCACGATTCGCATATTGTGATGTGTCTGATTCCCAATTGCTGCGGCCAATATAGTTCTTTTCTGTGATGCTATTCTGCGCCAACCATGCGCTCGGCTGGACGAAGACCTTTTGACCATTTTTATAAAATGCCAAATCGGGCCGAAAGGCGTCCATACTTTCTGCCGTCACCACAACATGAGTCCATTCATCAATGGTAAAAAAGTTAGGCACGACAACTCGCATCTTGCGTTGATCCTTGTCCCACACTTCAAACATCAAGTCTGCCGTCTTGGCGGGCCCAGCACCTTTCTTGACCGCCTTTGGAAACGGGTGCTCCATCTTGCGCGGCGCCACCGCAAAGCCTTCGCACGTAAACTCCTCCACATTGGCCGAGGTGGTCTCCATCAAATCCTGCGGCGTCGTAATCGTCACATCGCTCGCTTGAGCCCCGCTCGGTGCGTCGGGCAGCACATCCTTGATGGGATCGCCACACAGCAGCACCTTTTCTTTGATGCCCTCAGTTCCCATATTGCCACGGCCCACGATGCCAATCCAGACATTGTCAATTCCAGCTCCGTTGCCAAAATCAAAGATGTGGGCGTTGTTTGTGAATTCGTCAAAGCGCACCCAGAAGTGATAGGCGCGCACGGAGCGCAACTGAATGACTGAGCCAAAATTCAGATACGGGTCGTCGCCGATGCGCAGATACTGACCCGTGCCATTGAGTCGCAGACCCTGCGTGAAATCCGGTCGAGGCGGCTTCTCATCCACCTTCGCGCCCCCCGAAGAATTCACATACAAGTTTCCAGCATAGTCTACCATGTCGTCGCGCAACCGCAGCCACATCATACAGCCAGCATAGAAGCGCAGAAGCATTTCAATATCGGCTGGCGGCTGATTGTCAGGGACCATGGAGGCGCCGAAGCCCTTGTCCGTCGCCAAGTTACATTCGGCCCTGAATGCGCCAGAGGCCTTCTTCACGATGCGGCAATAGTCTGAGCGACCGTCGCCGTCAACGTCCCGCATGTAGTCATCGCGCCCCAACACAAGTCCATCGCGCACGGACGGCGACCTGAAACTTGTACTGCTCAGATTTTCAGTTCCACCAAGAGCGCACGCTATAAATTTCTCTTGCTCATCGTCGCCTTTTTGGACCATGCGGCAAAAGTCTGTTTTGACGCCAAAGCGCTGGACGTCGGCGTAGCCAGCAAAGTAGCGCCCGTCACGTATTAAACCGTCTTGCTCCAGTTCCGGGCCAACGTCGCCACGCCGCGGCACGAGTCGCGCCCAGAATTTGCTGTCGCCGACGCCTACAAGGTCGCCAAACCCTTCCTTGACACGGTCGGGCATGAATTCAAGAACAAGGAGTATTATAAGAAGTGAAAAAGTAATCCAGAAACTTATTTGGACCCAGTTGTCCATTCCTATTTAGGGGCTGGCAAGTTTGACTCGTACTAAGCCGCAATTTCCCGCTAAATATATAATTCTAAAAATCTCCTAAATACCGTAGGAATGCCGAAACCCGAGTATCGTATACTTGATTTTGAAGATCAATTTAGCACAATTTACGGCGATACAATTGAGATACCTGCCAATACGATGTTTTGGAGAGGGTATGATCCAACATATCCTACAATTTCTTCACGTCCGGCTTATTATGGAACTGAAGAAACTGCTAATAGTTATTTAATAAGAAAAGGCCACAGGTTGGGTATGTTTACAAATACTAGAAAACTTGAACTTTTAGACGTCCGGTTTCTAAAAGCACTTCTTAAACAATTATTTGAAAGTATACAGGATACAACTGACCTCACAGCACATGAACGAGAACTTATCATGTCAACTACCGCCGCTTTCGGACTCTGTTCTCTAGGTCATCAAATAAGGCTTTTGAAGTATATTTTTAGTAAAAATCTAAAAAATTTACAGGGCCTCCCAGAACTAGAAAAACTCTATAACCCAAAAGCCGCCTTTGAAGCGCAGGGTGTACGTGTGGCTGAAACGGTGAATGATGGGTATACAATGGCATTTTTAAAGGGGCTATTCAAAGGTGTTGCGCACGGATTCATATCGCCACGTATGGAAACTCCTTATCATATTGAAAAAAAAGGGTTCTTAAATCCTGAAATGATTATTTTTGACCCCGCCGCAAGTGGTATACAACTTCTAGATCCTTCTATAAATTTACAAAACGTTCCAACACTAAGTATATATGAATTGATGTTTAAAGGTCGTTATCATATTGTATCCCTTGACTATAAAACACTCCATAGCACCTTTTATATGAGTTATGGTGGTGGGTCTCGTCAAAAATATCTTCATCCTCTTGATGAATTTGATGAATATATGGATAGTGATAATAAATATATACGCAAGTTATATAAAGATGGTTATAAAATTGGGCTTAAAATGAATTCTAAACGTCATATATTCTCTGCCGAACCTCCAGTTCCAAATACCCCTATAAATCCAAATATGTTTCGCGGGTTGGAATTAGAGTAATCTCTAAATAGGAATGTCCCAGGACGGCGGTAAATTGCTGGGCGAGGGCGTGTATGGATGCGCCTTTGACCCGCCCTTAAAATGTGAGCGAGTCAAACAGGGAATTATAAAGGATAAGAACAATCATCGTGTTGGAAAGGTCACGTCAGTTGCGGCGGCGCAAAAGGAGTTTACCATGACACAAGCGCTTTCCAAACACTCAAACGCAGAAAAGTATTTTGTTCTTATTGATTCTCTCTGTACACCCGAGCCCCGGGCCAAACAAACAGATCCAGAACTGAAATCCTGCGAGTTCACCTCTGGCCAGTCCATGCCGAATATGGCGCAAGTTACGATGCCGTTTGCTGGAAAACCGCTGCGCGTCGTCCCCAAAACTGTAAAACATCTGGATTTCTTTGCGCTCGGCCAGCATCTGCTTGAAGCGGGCACCCTCATGTTGCTCAGCAACGTGGTTCATCGCGACATTCATCCGATGAATATTCTTGTGGATGACAAGCAGCCAGCGCGCCTCTTGGATTTTGGAGTCGCATGGAGCCCTGATGCGCTCACGCTCTCAAATCTCCCCTCGCTCTTTATGAAATTCGAGCCGCGCTTTCTTCAAGAGCCGCCCGAAGTATCTGTAGTCAATGGCTACAATCAAAAGGTGCCGAATCATTTGATCATATCTAGAATCGCCGACGAGAAACTTGTTCTAAAACTCAAAGAGCGCGTCTTTTCCATTCCTGTAAGGCAACAAATGGAGGTTCTCAAGAAGTTTCTTCTCGCCAGCCAAAGCATCCAAAGTCGTAACGCCTTTGGATTTTTCAAGTTGTATTGGAGCAAGATGGACGCTTGGGCCATTGGAGCCAATTTACTGACTGTCTACACTGACCTTTTATTTGACCCCAACTTTGAGGCTTCGGCTGCCTATAAGAAACGAAACCAAACGGCGCGCAAGGTTATGCTGGGTCTATTGGCGATGGATCCAGCATACAGATTGGATTGTGTGGAGGCGCTGGCCTTGTGGGCTCCAGAGTCACCTCTTCTCAAGGAAAAAGCGGTCAAGGACTGGTTGGCTGCTGTTACAGCTATGCGCAAGCAACTCTAGACCTTGGATCGCTTCTTACGAGAGCGATCACGCGAACCAGCAACCTGTATAGGCTGGCCCCGCGGTACGCACATGTAGGAACAGAAACTGCTGTAATTGAGTCCAGAGTCACTTGGATCCTCTTTTTCATAGTAGCGTGATGCCCTCTGAGGATCGTAAATGGGCGCACCCGCAGCATCCTTGTTTGTCACCGCACGCCCTCCAGGTTTGTGGGACCAGTATCCATTGGCATCTTGGCTGTAATAGTGAAAGTCTCGCTCTTTATCCACGACCGCCGCGATTTTGCTAAAGTTCTTTTTACAGGGTGTGGCAAAATCAATTACATATCCATTGGGTACGTCTGCCATGGTACGACCGATGACGTCGCTACAGGTCTTGCCCATTTGACCGCTGAAACCGGAATGCCCTTTTGATTTTCCAGGAACGTGGAATTTACAGTCGCCACTCTCGCGGCATTCGGCGATCTTGGCATTGTCTGAAACGCGGAGCGCGTAGGCAAAGCAATTGTGGCTGTGTTGTTTATTCTTGTCACCGTTATATTCATTTGGATTGTATTTGGGCTCAGAGCCCGTCAAGGGGGATTTGATAGAGCAACCCTTTTCAGTATGATAGTTACAGAATTCAGACCCGCGCTGGACGCCGCTAGGACATCCAGGGCACTGGCAGAGGAGGGGCGGCGGCGCCTCATCACTATCACCGCCCCTCTGCCTCCTCGACCGCCGTCTCAGGCTCTTTTTCGCCCTCCTGCTCTTCAATCGCCGCCAAGCGCGACGGGTATACGCCCGCACCGCCATCTACATGTGGCTGCGGTTTTAATGCGTTGGCGAGATCAAGTTCGCGTCGTCTCGCTATGAGTTGTTTCATATTCGGTGTTGGCGAGTAAAGACCCGCCAAAGACCCACCGACCTTTTTCTGACCGGTTTGAGCCCCCTCGGCTTGCTGTGTCTGCTGTTCCGCCATTTTATAATATTCCTCTTCCACTTGCTTGAGTTTAATCTTCTCTAGACTATGCGCAAAGAGCACATACTGATTTTTATGTGTGGGGTACACAGTATCAATGACTTGGCCGTATTTTCCGCTCAAGTGAATGTATTGCCACGCCTCTGAGCGTAACTGTTCCAGTGTTGTATGTAAAAAGTAATACTTCTTGTCAACTTTAAAGAGCGTCAAAATACCATTAGAGGTTGTTACGAGTAAACTTATAATCCATGTAACCCAATAAATAATATAGGATAATGACTGCGGATCGACCCCAGTTGGCCCCGTGCCCGTGTATTGGATGGATAAGAGTGCGGGAACTATAAGACTCCCTACTGTTACAATGGTGCGACTAATGTGAAATACAATAGCATAACACCGCGACCTTGTTCTGATGCTTTCGATGATACTTATGTAGCGCGTAATGAGCGAGTGCCGTTGAAATTCATCGAGCCCGCCGATGGCCTCAAAGAGATGGACCATCTGTTTGGAACTTTTGGAAAGGCCGCAAAATTCCATATGGACAATTTTGTCACAACAGCCCTCGCGAGATAAAATTTGTACGGCGTGGTGACCGTTGCTAGAGGTACCGAGCGCATTTGAATCAGTTACAATGGATACACTTCTATTCTCTGTTTCTTCTCTGCGGCTCATTTCTGATGATGCGCAGCAAAAAGATAACTGCCACGTTCCGCGCCATATTTGGCAGCGCTGGATTGAGCGGCAGCGGACTGAGGTGCTTCTTGTAGAAATTCTACAGAGGGATGTGCGCCATGTGCTGTGTGTGGACGGGTATCATGAGCAGGAGCGTGATCGCATCTATATTTCACAGCGCTACATGAGTGACCTTGAGCAGCAAGAGTACGTAGAGGTACGCGTCTTGGAGGAACTGCCACCGCTGGCGACAAGGATTACACTGGAGCCGCTGGATGCGGATTCGTATGGCTTTGATATTGCTGCGGCGGTGAGCCAGCATCTGTCGCACTGGCATGTGCTCAAGGCGGGAACAATTCTTACTGTTCCAGCCACGGAGATTGAAGGATACACGATGGATATTTATGTGAAGGCAACAGAGCCCGCTGAAATTGTTCTGCTACGCGGTGAAGTGCCTCTGGACCTCGTGCCTCTTGAGGAGCCGCAGCAGCCTCAGCAAATCCAGAGGCCGCCTACGCCTATTCCAGCGGGCCCTGAGTCATTTGAAGATTTCGGCGGCATGCTGGGCACACATGCTCCTATTCAGTCAAATAGCTTTATCCCCTTCTCTGGTCAAGGGCGGCGTCTTGGATGCTAAACCCTCAAGCGCAACCATCCATGAATACCCGCCATTTCAAAAAGAAGCACAATACAGATCATGTGTGGATGTGAAAAAAGAATGCGCTGAAACCAATAAGGTGATGGACCAGACCACAAGTAACATATGGCCTCTGATGGGTATACAATAAGCGATGGAAATAGAAAGCCAAAATAGATGAGATTAATTGGACCAGGGCGTTCCACTTCAGCCCGCAGCAGGGGTCCGTATGTTTTTACGATAAAATAGTATGCGTAAGACGCAAAGAGTATATTCGTATAAACCCCACAACTGGTAAAGAGTCCCGTGAGGTCTTTTTCAATGTGATGTTTGATTACGATGGAAAAATCATTGGAAAACCAAAGGACTGTACCATAAAGAAAACCAGCGGCTGTTGCGACTGTCATTTGTTTATAGGTCATAGGTGGATAGGTCTTACAGAGTATTTCGAGCCCTTGCTTTGAGTAGGGCGACAATTATGGCGCAGAAATGCGCTCACATCGATATTGACGGGCATGGATCGCATCGTATCGATGGGCACCCATGCGCTGTCAATGATTTCTACCGTATCTTGAGGTTGACAATCGAACTGGCACGTATTGACGAGGAAATACATGCCAGTAGAGAGCTGAAGAATGCGGTCAAAGAACGGCGGCATTTCGTATCCAGTTTCTTCTAGAGTTTCTCGTCGCGCGCAGTCAAAGGCTCCTTCGCCTTCATTGGGATGGCCTTTGGGGAAACTCCATTTACCGCTGTGGCGACCCTTGACGAGCAGGACTCGTTGGTCGCGGGTTACAAAGATAGTTCCATAGACTTGATTTAGCATTTTAATTAGCAGGGGGGGTTGATTTTGGTTAGTCTAGCCCAGCGGGCCAATTTTATGTCTATACCGGCCTAAAATACCAAAGATACTGCCTATAGAAATGGACCGTCTTGAGAGGGTGTATCAGATGACGATTGATGCGTACGGATATCGCATCAGCCCGCGTATGCCTCTGCGATACAGATCCGCGCGGTCGCTTCAGCGCGTCTATTGGGACACGGAGCGCAAGCACCTTTCAATGAACGCAGCGCTACTTTTGAGCAGTTTGCTTGAAGCAAGTCTGCTTACGCGCTGTGTGACGAGTATGGAGATTTACAAGACAATCCCTGAAGAACCGCATAAGACACTTGTTACGCGATTTAAGGGATATCCTGATGGCGGTGTGAGTATTCTTCACTATCAAAAGATTTTGCCTCATCATTCTATGGTTTTGCGTAGCCATGTAGCCAAAAAATTGGCGGCGGCGGGGAGCGGCATGGGAGGGCAAGAAGAGCAAACGTAAAATGGCTAGCACTACCTTTGAGAACAAGCTGAACGCTGCGATTGAGGAGAAGGGTTACCGCATCAGTGCGCGTATGGGTCTGGAGGATCGTCTGGCGCGCTACATTGAACTGACTTGGATTGACCGCGGCGAGCCTCTGACCAAGGATGAAGTGGATGCGGTCGTGGCGCTGACGATGGTCAATAACTTTGGTGATGCCGCTGAAAGCCAGCCTCGCCGCAGTACTCGCTCTGCTGAAGGCTCTGACCGGTCTTGGGATGCCTCTGAAAGCCAGCCCCGTCGTTCTTCTCGTCTAGCGTCTCGTGAGTCTGTAAACTATGCGGAAGAGGATGAGTCTGAAGACACTTGGCAGCCTCGTCGCTCTACGCGTCTTGCTGGGACTACGCGCCTAGCGAATCACACTGTGACTCCGTCTGAGAGTCTGCGCGTGAGTTTCACGACCGGCTCTCATTCCATGGTGCGCCGCAGCCAGGTGACTCGTCGTTAGAATCATTCTAGATAATCAATAAAACGAAAACTAAATATTTGGGGGGAACACTTATTTTTGTATTGGGGACTTAAAATAAATATATCATACTATATAAATGAAAGATGCCGATAAGTGGATTAAATTAGATAAACAACTATCTATAATTTACAAACAAAAAGAACACGTGTTACACATTTTAATCAATTCTTTGGGAAAAGACCATGAACTGTATAATTATGAATATTTTAAACATGATAATCTGATATCAATCTTACATAGAATTTTAAAAAGATTTTATCCATATAATACAATATATATATATTATAATAATGTTATATATGATATAAATGTATTATTATACCCCGGTAATTCAGTCATTACCGAGTATGTTACAACACATGATTATGGTACATCTCCTCAAATGGTTTTGTATTTAGATGATAGATTATATATTGAAAACTATGTTATGTATTTTAAAGGTCTATTAAATGATTTACTTTTTGAATGTACGGTGTTTAAATCATTAACTGACTATGATATATATAATAAAGAAATACTAATAATATTAAATAATTTAACAGATTTTTTGAGTAAGTGTCAATCAATTCCTGTAAAACAATGTAATGTATCTGAAGAACTTTCTAAAATAGTAATTAGAGATGTCATCCGGTTTGATTCTAGCTGGATTTGAATCACCATCCTTAAATATACCAGTTTACTTCTTCTTAGCCGCCGCCTTGGCCTCGCGCGCGGCCTTGCGGCTCTGTTTCGCGGCCTCCTTTTCCTTCTTTGTAGGCAGAGGAGGCAGACCCTCAGCAGCACGCTCGGCATCAATCTGCTTGCGGCGTGCGGCGGTCCACCTCCAGAATTCAGGAGTTCCAAACTCTGGCTTGGGGCCGAGGGG
>Ga0209107_10000149_pt1 | contig 40824 bp, 24 predicted proteins | sample LakErihyJuly2011_2_FD_187460 | JGI IMG/M metagenome (GOLD analysis project Ga0209107, IMG submission 187460) | Freshwater microbial communities from dead zone in Lake Erie, Canada - CCB hypolimnion July 2011 (SPAdes) (version 2) | ecosystem: Environmental > Aquatic > Freshwater > Lentic >...
CTATGAAAACTAAATTCACCCAAATATTCTATTCATTCGTATTTATTTTAACAATGAATAATTTGTGCGCTCAAGAATCATTTGAACCCGACACAACAGATACTGCAGCCCCAATAAACGATTACCTCATTCCAATGCTGGTTATTGGAATCGCAATTGGCTTTCGCTTGTTAAGAAAGAAAACTGCAATAGTAAAATAGTTTACACTATTAAAATCAAAACCACGCAAATCGCGTGGTTTTTTTATAAAATTAAATATCTACAGCCCCATTTTATCTTTTTTAAAAAAGTAGTAAGCATCTGAATCACTACATTTTAATATTAAATCATAAATTCAATATGAATACTTATTACAAAAAAACTTCAAACTCATTTAGTATTTTTTTGCGATTTGACACTTGCTATCTAAAATAGAAAACATGCAATCTAGAATAAAAATCAAATCACTAATTCTAAAACGAATAGAAATTATATTGTTCAAAATAAATTTACAGGTATGAACTAACATTGTACAATTTTACCCCTACTTTAGTATTAAATGAAAAATTTAAAATGATAATTTTGAAATATTATTAAAACAACTGATTTGTTTTTTCGAAAAAAAATTAGTCACTATATAATTTACAATATCATTTATACAATTTATAACTATTAAAAAAACAATTATGAAAAAATCATTACTCAACTACAAATCCTTAAATTATGCATTCTTATTGCTTTTGCTATGTGCAAATTCAATGTATAGTCAAACAATTTTAACCGAAACATTTGGAACAACGGCTGTTCCTGCCGCAAGTAATTATAGTGGAGGAACTTCAATACCAAACGTTAGTTACACAACTAATGCAACAGGTTATACTTCCGTAGCTACAGACGCCAACAATACTGGTTTTTTAAATTTTGTTTCTAATGGAACTGCAAAAAGAGTTAGTGTAGCTGGTGCATTACCAACTGGAACTGGATTAAATGGTGTGCTTCATTCAAACACGAATCTTATAAGTTGGACATTTAATATGAAAGCTTCAAGGTTATCTACTAATCAATTTTCATCATCTACTGGCTATCCTGAAACTAAATATTTTAGTGCAGTTGTTTTGTGTGCTACTAATGAAAGTTTACTATCCAATAGTCCAACTCCTGGAACTGGATATGCGGTTACACTACAAAAAAGCAGTAATAGTACTGCAAAAGCTAGCTTACATTTAATTAAATTTTCTAATGGTATAGGCGATGTAGTGCTTGAATCTTCCGTAGTTACCAGATTAATTGAATCTCCTGAATTAGTTCAAATCCCATCTTCAGTAACTACATCAAATAATTTAAGTATTAAAGTTACCTATAACCCTACAATCGATGTTTGGGAGCTTTTTTATCGTGAAGATCCAATTACTCCAACGCCAATTGGCTTTGTAGATCCTACTTCTGGAACTTTAACTTTAGGAGGGTCAGTAACAGATGTGCCAACTTTAACAGCAATGACTCATTTTGGTTTTGTTGCGGGATTACAAACAAGTACAAGTACAGCAAATGCATATCAATTTGATAATTTCAAAATAGGTCTAAGTACACCACCAGCCTACACAGCACCTCCAACTACTGAAAAAAGACAAGCTTTTAACAGTACTCCTACTCCAACAGTAGCCAATTTAGTTGTAACAGGAACTGACGTTAAATGCTATGATGCACTAACTGGAGGTACTCTTTTATCACCATCAACTCCATTAAGTTATACTACCTATTATGTGTCTCAAACTGTAAGTGGAACAGAAAGCACTAGAGTTGCAACACAAGTATTTGTTGGAGATACAACTTTAAAAACACTACCATTATATGAGGGTTTTGCCAATTATACTCTTGGTGATAAATTAATATTAATGAACAATGGTGCTTCAAGCGCTTTACCTGCAAACCAAGGTACAGGTTTAGGCTCTTGGACTATTACACCAAGCACCAATGTGTCAGACGATGTAACCATTGTAGCTTCACCAACATGGGCAAATACACTTGTTCCTACTGCAACTGGGAATGCAATAACATTTGTAGGATCTGGAATTGACCCAGAATTGAAGTTTACAAATACAACAAGCGGTAGTTTGTATTCTTCATTTCTTTTTACTGCAGCAGACGCTACTTCAATAAAAACTGCACAAGTTGCTGCTGATGAAATAGCCTTAGCAGCAGGTTTGCCAACTCCTGTAACCCTTCCGGCTAGTATCGATGCGGCTAAATCAACACCAACAGGTATTTATAGTTTTTCAACAGAGAATGTTGTAGCAGGTGTTGCAACAACTGAATATTCTGCTGATGTAATGTTTAGAAAAGTTTTTGGAACTACTTCTAAATTCAACATCGGATTATCAAAATCAAATAATGGTGAAGAATGCGTATGGAGTACAACTGAATATGACTTTGGCACACAATATTTAATTGTTATTAGTTATGAAAATATAGGGGATGCAACAGCAACAAATCAAGTGGCTAAATTATGGATTGATCCAACTACAAATACAACTCCATTACCAACTCCTACTTTAACACAAAACAATCCAACAACTTCTATTACTAGAACTAATTTAGATAGAATTAAAATATTGCAAGCTTCTTCTTCATCTACTCCAACACTGATTATTGACGAAATTAGAGTTGCAAATAACTGGGGTGAAGCTTTAGGAGGTGCGGCAACTTTAGGAATTACTTCTGTTAAAACTTCAGAATTTAAAATCTATCCAAATCCTGTTTTAAACGGAAAATTGTATATTACTTCTGCTACTAATTTAGAGAAAGAAGTTGTAATTTTCAATACATTAGGGCAACAAGTACTTCAAGCTAAAACAGTTACAGAGGCTATTAATGTTTCTAATTTGAACAAAGGAACGTATTTTGTCAAAATTACTGAAGCTGGAATATCAGCTACAAAAAAATTAGTAATTCAATAATTAATTTCTGAATACACTTAAAAATGCGGTATTTTTTATATAAAATACCGCATTTTCATTTAATAAAACAACCCAATGAAAGTACCTTTTGCCTTTTTAGTAATTGTATTGCCCTTATTTTGTAATTCGCAAGTAGTTTTAAAAGCTGATAAACCAGGAAATACCTACGAATTAATCAATAGCGTATTAGCACCTGGAAATGAGGCGGTAGAACACCCAGAATGTGTTCACGGTTCCTTTGGAAGGCATATTGCAGAAGTTTGGGATGACGATTTGAAAGAAAATGTATTTGAATTTTATTCTCATGTTTCCCCTGATAATGATCGCTGTGAAAAACTAGATCGGCAACGCGTTGAAATTAAAACCTACGAATCCTCGCCAGAAAATCTAAAAGGAACTTTGGGAGAAACCGCTACTTATAAATGGAAATTCAAACTTCCAAAAGGTTTTCAACCTTCTAGTAATTTCACCCATTTACACCAAATTAAAGCTGTTGGCGGTTCACAAGACTTGCCTATTTTTACATTAACAGCTCGAAAAAGTAAAATCAATCAACTACTGGTAATTCATAATAATGAAACAACTGTTGCACGTGTCAATCTATCGGAGTTGGAAGGCGTTTGGGTTGAAATTACAGAGAAAATCAAAATTGGCGCCAACGGAACCTATTCTATTTCAATTAAAAAAGTAAAAAATGGGGAAGAATTGCTGTCTTTTAGTAGTGAAAATATATTGACAATTAGACCTGATAATGATTTTATCCGGCCTAAATGGGGAATTTACAGAAGTCTTAAAAAAGCTTTGGATTTAAGAGATGAATCGGTTCGATTTAATAGCTTTGCAATCAAAGAAGAAATCAATTAATTTTAAAAATGAAAAACCACTCCCCCTTTTTGAGTGCATTGTTCCTTTTGTTTTCAATTACTTCAATTATTGCCCAAAAAAGTGCGATAAATGGAGTGGTTTTAGACCAACAAAGTTCTCAACCCATTGAATATGCTAGCATTGCTTTATTAAAACAAAATGACAATGCGGTACTTGCAGGAGAGTTGGCAAACAAAAACGGAACTTTTACATTTCGTACTGTTCCGCCAGGAAAATACAAAATCAAAATCTATTTTGTAGGATATGAAATTCAATATTTAGAAAATATTCTAGTTAAAAATAACCAAATCATAAATTTAGATACTATCAAATTACAACGAAGCAATCAATCTTTAGATGAGATTATTATTAAAGGAACAAAATCAAATTCTTACAATAAAATTGATAAACAACAATACAAATCAGACCAATTTGCAACAGCAAAAGGAGGAACAGCTATTGACATAGTAAAAAATCTTCCCTCTGTTACGGTTAATGGGCAAGGGGAAATTAGTCTTCGTGGTTCTAATGGGTTTATGGTTTTAATAAATGGAAAGCCTGTTTTAACAGATGCACAAACTGTCTTGAGTCAATTACCAGCTAATACGATTGAAAATATTGAATTAATTACCGCACCCTCTGCAAAATATGATCCCGATGGTAAAGGAGGAATTATAAATATTGTAACTAAAAAAGGAACTACCGATGGAATCGCATTATCAACAAATTTTTCTGGTGGTTTACCAAGTATAAACGATTATGATAATTTAGAAAAACCGAAACGATTTGGTGGTGATATAACTTTCAACTATAAAATCAAAAAATTAGACATCACAATTAGTGCAAACTACCTGCAAAACGATATTAATGGTTTTCGGGAAGGAAATGTATTTACTAAAAACTTTACAAACAACACCATAACACGATTTCCATCAAAAGGCGAACGAAGTTTTGACAAATACAATTACGGAACTAAAGTGGCAATTACTTATACAGCTACTAAAAATGACATCTTTAACTTTGGTGTTTTTATAGGTAAAAAATTTCAAGCCAGACGCGCAGATATTGTGTATAATAATTCAACTTCCAATTTAACTTCCGATGCATTAATTAGTCAGAATGCCTATTTTAATTCTAATGTACAAACTAAAGAAGGAACATTTACATTGACTAATCTTGATTACACCCATACTTTTGCAAATAAATCAAATTTAACTACTTCAATTTTATATGAAAATGCGGATTTATATGGAAATACAATCAACAAAAATCTAGATTTAGCAACAAAATCAATTATATTACAAGAAGTAAATAATCCCTATAAAAATCCAATTGATGGCTTCCGATTTAAATTAGATTATGCAATTGAAATTGGTTCAGGAAAATTAGAAAGTGGTTATCAATATCGATTTGATCAACAAAACGGAAAATTTGATTACTTCGTAACTCCAATATCTGCTCAACCAGACGCAGCTAACTTTCGAGGAAGTGCAAAATCTGTAAATCACAGTAACGGTTTTTATTCGCAATACAGTGGCAAGAAAAATAAATTGGATTATACGGCAGGATTGCGATATGAATATTTTACGAGAGAAGTAATATTATCTACAGACACGAATCCTCATGTATTAAATTTGAGTAATTTATTCCCGTCTGCTAATTTATTATATACTTTTAATAGTTTTTGGAATGCCAAATTTGGTTATAGCAAAAGGGTACAACGCAACAATAATTTTGAATTAAACCCAATACCAGAAAGAGAACATTCTGAAACATTAGAACAAGGTGATCCAGATTTATTACCTCAATTTGTAGATTTAGTTGAATTTGGAATAAACCATACTTTCAAAAAAGGAAATTTATTTTCAACTTTGTATTATCAGAATATTAAAAACCCAATACAACGCGTAAATAGTGTTTATGCAGATACAATTTTGAATAGAGTTTTCACAAATGCGGAGAAAGCTAGACTATTTGGATTAGAATTCGGAACTAATTTGAAGCCTGTGAAATGGTTATCACTATTTGTGGGAGGAAATATCTATAATTATAAAATTACAGGCAAATTAAATATTTTGGGAGCTACATCAAACGTTGATAACTCTAATTGGGTCTATTCATTAAATGCAAATAGCACCTTCAATTTAGACGAAACTACGAGTATCACTGCTAATGTAAATTATACTTCAGCAAAGCCAACTGCTCAAGGAGAAGATTCTCGATTTTTATCACCCAATTTGTCCGCAAAGAAAACCATTTTGAATGGAAATGGTTCTATAGGATTGCAATGGCAAAATATTAATTTTGGGAATATGGATTCGAACCAACAAAGAATTACCACTTTTGGAACGGATTTTTATACTACAACAAACTACAAATATGAAACAAATGTTTTACTATTGAATTTCAGTTATAATTTGAATAAATTAACCAATAAAAACAAATTGCCTACAAGTGAAATTGGGGAAAAAGAATTTTAATTATGTACAGAAAATCATTTAAAAATAGTAGAAAATTAGTTTTGTTATTAACTAGCTTGTTATTAATAACAAGTAAATTTTCCTATTCGCAAGTTATTTTAAATGCAAATGAACCTGGAAATACCTACGAACTAATTACGAGTGTTTTTGCTCCAGGTGCAAATCCAATCGAAGCACCAGATTTATATCATCCTTGGGCATCAGGAAGACACATTGCTGAAGTTTTTGATACCGAATTGAATAAATATGTTTTCGAATTTTATTCGCATGCTTTATTGGATAACGAACCTGTTGACCCAACATTAACCGATCGGCAACGAGTTGAAATTAAAACTTATGCCGCTTCTCCAGATAATTTAAAAGGGACTTTAGGAGAAAATATTATCTATAAATGGAAGTTTAAAATACCAATTGGTTTTCAGCCTTCGGCAAATTTCACTCATTTGCATCAAATAAAAGCAGTTGATGGCGATGATAGTAGCCCAATTTTTACTTTAACACCAAGAAAAGGCACACCTAATAAATTAGAATTGATTTATGTTGCCAGTGCATCTTCTGGAACAGACAAAGTAAGTATTGTTAACTTATTGCCATTTGAAGGAAATTGGATTGATGCAGAAGAAAAGATAAATGTGGGAAGTTCAGGAACCTATTCTATAACGCTAAAAAAACACAGCGACGGAACTGTTTTGTTGTCTTATAGTAATTCTAACATTGCAACTATTCGTCCTGATAATACTTTTATTCGTCCAAAATGGGGAATATATCGTAGTTTAAATGATGTTGCAAACTTGCGTGATGAAGCCGTTCGATTTTCAGATTTCAGCATTGAAGAAGTGAGTAATTTAAATGTAAATTCTATTTCAAATGATGCTATTTTCGCTGCATTACCCAACCCAATTATTGATAAATTAGAGCTATCAGATGAAATTATAAATAAATTCGATAACTTGCGATTGTTTGATATATCTGGGAAATTATTATTTGAAAATTATAATCTAATGAATGAAATTGATTTGTCTTTTCTGAAATCAGGATTGTATTTTATTCGATTTAGTAACAACCAAAACCAATCCGTACGTATTAAAATTATTAAAAAATAAAATCATGAAAAAATTCATAGTAGCATTTCTAACTTTTTTCTTACTAATTTGTCCACCTGCAACTTTTGCTAAAATAAAACTACCAAGTATTATTTCGTCAAATATGGTACTGCAACGAAATACTTCCGTGAAAATTTGGGGTTGGGCAACTCCAGGCGAAAAAATCACCGTTAGAACCAGTTGGTTTTTAGAAACATTGAAAATTACAACTCCTGAGAATGGTCGTTGGGAAATTACTATAAAAACCACTTTGAGTAAAGAATCTCAATCCATTCAACTTAAAAGTAATGAATCAAATATCAACTTAGAGAATATAGTATTTGGGGAAGTTTGGATTTGTTCTGGTCAATCCAATATGAGAATGCCTTTAAAAGGATATACCGGACAACCAACATTTGGTGGAAATTTGACCGTTGCGACTTCAAAAAACAATAATTTACGATTGTTTTCAATATCTGAAAATGGTTCTCCAACGCCATTAGATTCTGTGAGTAAATTTAAAAAATGGAATACAGCATCGCCAGAAACAGTTAAGGATTTCAGTGCTGTTGCCTATTTTTATGGAAAACAATTACAAGAAATTTTAGACGTTCCTGTGGGATTAATAATGACTTCTTGGGGAGGAACACGCATTCAACCTTGGATGAGTAAAGAAGCCGTTACGCCATTTTTAGATGTCAATAAAGTAAAAAAAGACACCACCGAAAAGTTCAAAAGAATTCCTTCGGCGATTTTTAATGCGATGATACATCCTATTACTTCTTACACAATTAAAGGAGCAATTTGGTATCAAGGAGAAACAAATCGTGACGAACCAAAACTATATCAAAAATTGCTTCCTGAAATGGTAAAAGATTGGCGTAAGCAATGGAATATTGGAGATTTTCCGTTCTATTATGTTCAGATTGCACCCAATAAATATGTTGATAAAAGCAATTCTCAATACCAAAGAGAAGCACAATTAAAAGCTTCTGAAGTAATTCCAAACTCTGGAATGGCGGTGCTTTCAGATGTTGGATCAACCCAAACAATTCATCCACCAAGAAAAAAGGAAGTCGCTGAACGCTTATTATTTATTGCTTTAAACAAAACCTACGGAATGAAAGATGTGGATTATACGGGGCCTGTTTACAAATCAATGACCGAGAAAGAAGGTGCTTTGTTTTTAAACTTTGACAATGCCGAAACTGGAATATTTTCTCCTGAAACTGAAGTAAGTTATTTTGAAATAGCGGGTGAAGACAAAGTATTTTATCCTGCAAAAGCTGAAATTATAAGTCACAAACAAGTAAAAGTTTCCAGCTTGAATGTTAAAGTGCCCGTTGCCGTTCGTTATGGCTGGAACAATTGGTTTGAAGGTACATTATATGATAATAATATGCTTCCAGCTTCTTCTTTTAGAACAGATGATTGGGAATAAAAATCCCACAAATTTTCACCAATTTAAGAGTGAAAATTTGTGGAAACTATTTTGAACTAATTCTCTTGGGTTAGACGTTATTTAATCTTAATAACAAATGGATTATTGATTTTGGTAGCATATTGACCTAAATACTTTTCCCAAGCTTCTTTAGTGGTAAATTCACCTTGTTTTTTCCAACCGAAACCTGTGTAATAAACCACTTTGTTGTCTGTTACGTTTAGGTTAACATATAAATTACATAAATCTTTTTTTGCAACTACGTATTTTTCAAAACTGATAGCAGCATCTTTAGGAAATACAATTCCAGTGCCTAACTCAGAATCGTCGATGGGTTGCCAATAATCAATCCAACCTGCTTTCAGATTTCCTTCTGTTTTTCCGTCGTTATTGTGCAATGTAATTCCTGTTGAAATAGTATTTGTTCCTGAAACTTCAATCTCGAATTTAGATAGAAAACTACCATAATCCAAGCTGATGTGTTTCACTTCCGTTATTTTATTTCCATAGGCATCCCAATCGGCGTAGGTTAAAACAAAACTAGTTCTAAGAGGTCCAGTGGTAATTGTTTTCCAAGAAATGAAGTTTTTAGAATAGTAATAGTTTGTATCTATTTTAACCGCAACTCCGCCAATTCCGCGACTATCTCCTACGTGAAAGTTATCCAAACCTTCACCCGTATCTTTGTGATAGGTTCCTGTTCCGTTTGTATATTTTTCGTACCATTTGTTAATTACAGGATATTCCACTCTTTTTAACCAAGCGTCAATTCCGCTAGTTAATGTTCCGCCTTTTACTTTGTCTTCTGTCATTTTTTGAGCTACAGGTCCGTAGGTTCTAAAGGCAACTTTATTGTTTTCCCAAGCGTAATCGTCTGTTCTTTCGGGAACAAATCGGGAATAACAATAGGCAATTGCTTCTTTAGTTTTAGTATCATTATTTAATACAAGCTCGTATTTTTTTGATGCTGAAGCTTTGATTTTAGGTTGAAATAAAAGTAAGTCAGTTATTCCATCGCCATTTTCATCCACACATTGAGAAATAAAAAAAGTAGTAGTTCCAACCTCTCTAATTCCGTATTTTTCTAATACATCTGAAGGTTTTAAGCCCAAAGCATTTTTAGATAATTCAACTGTTTCAAATTCTCTGTCCATCTTTAATGGATTGGATATGGTGATGCTTTTTGACTTTTGAGCATACGAAAATAAGGTGCTCGAAAGCAATAAAACTACTATTCCGTTAGTGATTTTTATATTAAATTTCATTTGAAGGTTTTCCAATTGTAGCTAATATTCCGCCATCAACATAAAGAATATGACCGTTTACAAAATCACTCGCTTTAGAAGAAAGAAATATAGCTGCTCCTGACAAATCATCAGGATTTCCCCATTTTGCTGCTGGAGTTCTATGGATTATAAACTCGTTAAATGGATGTCCATCTACTCGAATGGGTTCTGTTTGTGAAGTAGCAAAATAGCCAGGACCAATTCCGTTGACTTGTACATTGTGTTTTGCCCATTCTGTCGCCATGTTTTTGGTAAGCATTTTCAGTCCTCCTTTTGCAGCAGCATACGCTCCTACTCCATTTCTACCCAATTCACTCATCATGGAACAAATGTTGATTATTTTTCCTTGTTGTCTTGCAATCATTCCTTTCGCAACGTGTTTTGAAACGATAAAAGGACTTACAAGGTCTATATCAACTACCTCTTTAAAATCAGCAACTTCCATTTCAATTAAAGGAATACGTTTGATAATTCCCGCATTATTTATTAAAATATCGATTGGACCTACTTCACTTTCAATTTTACGAATCGCTTCAATGACTTCGCTTTCATTGGCAACATTGAATTTATATCCAAAAGCTTTTATACCTTCATTTTTAAATTCTAAAACCGCTTCATCAATTTTTGGTTGCGATGAATTTCCGTTTATTATAATTGTTGCACCTGCATGCCCTAAACCTTTGGCCATTGCCATACCTAAACCGTGCGTACTTCCGGTAACTAAAGCTATTTTTCCTTTAATATCAAATAATGAACTTCCCATTTTATCTTAAATCTGTTATTTTGCAAACATCCATATCTCCATAATCTAAGTTTTCTCCAGCCATTCCCCAAATAAAAGTATAATTTGAAGTTCCTGCACCTGAATGAATTGACCATGGTGGAGAAATTACCGCTTGGTGATTGTTCATCCAAATGTGTCGTGTTTCTTGCGGTTGCCCCATAAAATGACAAACTGCTTGGTTTTCTGGAATATCTAAATAGAAATACACTTCCATTCGTCTGTCGTGAACGTGCGCTGGCATTGTATTCCAAACACTTCCCGTTTTTAATTCGGTCATTCCCATTTGCAATTGGCACGTAGTTACAATTCCGCCAATAATCATTTGGTTGACCGTGCGATGATTTGCAGTTTCCATGGAACCTAATTGTAGTTTAATTGCTTCAGCAAGTCCTACTTTTTTATTGGGATAATTGGTATGTGCAGGAGCAGAATTCAAATAAAATTTAGCGGGATTTGAAATATCATCACTTTTGAAAACTACTTCTTTCGTTCCGCTTCCAATATATAGTGCATCTTTGAAACCCAATTCATATACAACTCCGTCTGCAGTTACAGTTCCGTTTTCACCAACATTGATGATGCCTAATTCTCTTCTTTCAAGAAAATAACTAGATTTTAAAGGGTCAATAGTTTCTAGAGTTAAAGGTTCTAATGGTACTGCAGAACCCGCAATATATCTGTCGTAATGAGAATAAGTTAGATTTACTTTTCCTACTTCCATTAAATTGTCAATTAAAAATTCAGCTCTTAATTGTGATGTATTGTATTCTTTTACGGCTTGCGGACTTGAAGCGTATCTTGTTTCGTAGGATGCGGACATTTTGTATTTGTTATGTTATTAGTTGAGAAATTTATTATGCTAAATTAAGACAAATAGATACGTTAGCAATAAAAAAAACAGTGACTATTTTTTTAATAATCACTGTTTTTTTAATTTCTTAGTAACCTGGATTTTGAGTAATCGTTAAAAACGAATTCGTATCAATCTCATATTGAGGAATTGGCAGTAAGAAACGATCCACGTTAGCATTTGATTGAAGTTCGGTTATTGTGACAGGTAAAACATTAAAACTACTATATATTTTAGAATACATATTTGCAAAATGTTTTTTCATAATATACTCTGCACCTTGCAATTTTAATGCTGGAAAAGGATCTGTTGTTGCAGATAAAGACGACATTGTTGTTGAAAATCTAAGAACATCAAACCAACGTTGATTTTCAAACGCAAATTCCCATCTTCTTTCACTTGCCAATGCTTTTTCAAAAACAGTTAGAGTTGCAGTTGTTGCTAAAGGAGTTGTAATTCCCGCTCTGGTGCGTATTTGATTTATAATTGTCATACTTGCAGGACTATTTCCGTCAGCTTCTGCTTTCATTAATAATACATCTGCATATCGAATAACTGGCCAATCATTTTCGGAGTCATTTGCTAAAACAGTTGGCGAAATATATTTTTTTACATAGTAATTATTACTTCCATACAAACCAATATTAACTCCCCTTCTTAATGCCGATGGGTCGATATAATTGGTATAAGCTGAATTTGATTTAGTAATTTCTAATACAGGAGTATTATACCCTTTTCCGTCTCCATTTATTATAGCATTTCCACTATTAGTAGGAGCAAATAAGTTAGACAATTGATTTCCCATTCCTAAACCACCACCTTTAAATCGAATAGCAAATAGTATTTCGGAATTCATTTCATTGTTAACAGAGAAAACGCTTTCATAAGTAGGTTGCAAACTATATCCTCCTGAAGTGATAATACTATTAAGCAATGTTGCCGCTTCCGCTTTTCTATTTAATGTTAGATATACTTTTGCTAATAATGCTTTAGCTGCCCATGCATTAGCGTGTCCAAGACTAGTTGAATTTGCAGTAAATGTGGCTACATTCCCATTTGCAATAGCATTTAACAAATCGGCTTCAATTAATTTATAAATGTCTGCAACAGTAGAACGGTTAATTGTTTTGGCTTGTTCAGCAGTAATTGGTTCGTCAATTAAAAATACACCACCGTACAAACGAACTAAATTAAAATAGTGGTGCGCTCTGATAAAAGAAGCTTCGGCAGCAATACTTTTGCATTGAGCAGCCGTAACATCAATTGTTACAGGTTGATATTCTATAACTCCGGTTGTTGCGTTATAATTTGCACCAGCAGCATTCAATACTGTATTGGTATTTCTTATATTATTATAGGTGTTTAACCAATATTTATAAAGTCCTTGGTGTGTAGTAGGAGGGTAAAACTGATCTAAAAACGCTAAATCATGATTTGGAGTTGAGGTACTGGTACCACCATCCATTACGGTATTATCACTTCTAAGTTCAGTTAATGACCATTCATCAACTAAAGGATTTTGAAGCCCTTTATAGCAAGCTGTTAAACCTGCTTGTAATTCAGTATAATTAGTATAATAATTATCTGCAATAATATTCGATTCAGAATTTAATTCGATATAATCAGAGCAACCAGACATTGCAACTAATAATACAATACTTAAATATTTGATTGAGTTTTTCATTGTAACTACTTTTTAAATTAAAAATTAATATCGATTCCAAAAACTACTGTTTTGGCAATTGGAAATGCTCCTCTTTGATATCCTGCAACTAAAGCAGAACCGTAAGGTCCTGAAGTAGAGCGACCTTCAGAGTTAATTCCTCTATAGCCGCTAGCAGAACGGAAATATACATTTTGAGCTGAAGAATACAAACGCAAAGAACTTAATCCTATTTTTTTTGCTAAAGAAGTTGGTAATGTATAGCCTAAATTAACTTCTCTAAGTGCAAAATAAGAAGCGTCTTCAACTACGTAATCGGTTAGCATCCAGTTAAAACCAATTTCTTCATAAGGAGTTCTTCCGTCACCAGGGTTTTCGGGGCTAAGCCAACGGTTGGAATTGTAATTTACATTTCTTGATTTAGTTTCGCCATAATTAGGGTCTCCATTTATTAAATCTCCACCCTGAACGCCTTGCCATGTAAAGCTAAAATCAAATGCTTTAAAGGTAAAATTATTAGTAAAACCCCAAGTGAAATCTGGATATGGATTTCCAATTATAGTTCTATCATTTGTATCAAGAATTCCATTTCCATCAACATCAATCAATCGTAATCCACCTGGTTTAAAAGCCGATGGTAAATTGGATGTCAATCCAGAGGCGTCAATTTGAGCTTGAGAAGTCCAAATTCCGTCTGTTTTGTATCCAAAAAATTGAATTAAAGGACCACCAACGACACTTTTGTAAATTTCATTTCTTTCCCCATAATTAAGCAAATACGCTTCATTTCCCAACTCTTTAATTTCATTTTTTGTATGAGATAAATTGGAAGAAGTTGACCATTTAAAATTTCTAGCTTTAACATTTACAGTTGCCAATTCTAATTCAAATCCTTTGTTATATAAACTTCCGATATTATTCCATGAAAGTGGTACACCTGAAAAAGCCATAGTTGCTTGTTGCAAAAGTAATTTGTCTGTTAAAGAATTATACACATCTACTGACAAACTAATTCTGTTGTTCAATAATGCTAAATCAAGACCAAAATTAGTTTGAGTAGTACTTTCCCAAGTGATATCTTCATTCGCATTTATATTAGAATTTCCCGCTTGACCTGAAGTGGGAGTTCCTGTGCCTGGGCCAAAAGAATAATTTGCAGATGACAACAAATTTTGATACCCATAATTCAAAATTCTATTGTTTCCAGAAATACCGTAACTTGCTCTAAAAGCTAATTTATTAAGCCAATCAACTTTGCTTAAAAATGGTTCTTTATTAGCAATCCATCCTACAGAAGCCGCTGGAAAACGTCCCCATTTTTTACCTGGTCCAAAATAAGAGCTACCATCGGCACGAAAACTTGCAGAAAGGAGGTATTTATTTTCAATAACATAATTTACCCTTCCTAAATAGGATAACAACCCTACTTGATTTTTAGAACCAAAAGTTCCTGACTTATCAATAAAAAGAGCATTATTTAAAGTTGTTACAGTATCACTTGGATAATCTAATCCAGTTGTTTGGGTATTGGTACTTTTGGTTTGTTGCGCCGTGTATCCAACTAAAAGTTCTAGGGAATTATTTTCGTCTAATTCTTTTTTATAATTCAACGTATTTTCAGTTAACAAATCAAGATACGTATTATCAAAGTAAATCCCTTTGTTCACAATTCCGTCACCGTCAGCATTTCTATTAGACCAATCCAACTTTGTATCGTATTTCATATAAATAGTATTCATAGTTTTGAAATCTAATCCAGGAAGTAAATTTACATTTAACGTAGCGCCACTTTGCAATCCATACGATTTTGCATTAATATCATGACTCAATAAAGAAGCCATTGGATTATTTTGAGCAGAATTTGAAGGAGAGCCAGTTGCAGGCGTAAAAGTTGTTCCGTCAGGCAAAAGTAATTGTGTCCCGTCAGGATAAGTTCCATTATACGTTAATCCAATAAAATGTCTTGGATGAGCATAATCGCCTGGCCGAATATTAGCCCACTGTAAGTTTTGGTTAACAAAAGCAGCTGTTAAAGCATTGTGTTGGTAGGGAAGCCATGTTGGATAACGCCAAAAATTAGTCAAATTTTCAGATGGCGATTCTTTTGCAGTATAAGATGGATTAATATTCACAGATAATTTTACCTTATTACTTAAATCGATATCAAATTTGGTTCTGAAATTTAATTTTTGGAAATTACTCTTCAACATAATACCTTGATCCCCTTGATATCCTCCAGAAACATAATATTTTAGACTCTTTGTTCCGCCAGTAGCACTAAATTGAATATTTTTAAATTCAGCAGTTCGTAAAACTTCATCTTGATAATCATATCCTTTTCCTCCAAGCATTGTTTGTTCTACTATGTAAGCTGCAAGCAGGTTATTCACTTTTGTAGCGCTACCTTGATAATAAATATTTAAAGCATTTGGGTTGATTAGACCTTCAGCTTGAATTGCTGGATCGGTATTTCTAATCGCCTGTTCTCTATAAAGCAATTCCGTATATTCAGAAGTTGATAAAAGATCATATTTTTCATACGCACTTTTAAATCCAGTACTGTATTTGAAAGAATATCTTGCCTTATCTGCTTTTCCGCTTTTAGTGGTAATTAATATAACTCCACTAGCTCCACGAGAACCATAAATTGCAGCTGATGCGGCATCTTTCAAAACCTCAACGGATGCTACATCAGCCATGTTTAATGAACCAAGTCCGTCTGGAATTGGTTGTCCATCAACAACTACTAAAGGGCTTGCTCCAGCATTTATAGAACTAATTCCACGAACTGTAATTTTAGCGTCGGCACCCGCTTCAGAAGAAATATTCTGAACTTGAACACCTGCAATTTTTCCTTGCAAAGCTTGATCAAGTCTTGAAACCGCGATTTCATCCAATTTCTCATTTTTATATTTGGAAATTGATCCCGTTACATTGGATCTTTTTTGAGTTCCATAACCGATAACAACTACTTCGTCCAATTCACTTTTAGACTCGAGTAAGGTTATGTTTATCTCTTTATTTTTAGCTACAACTACTACTTGCGGTTCAAATCCTAAGTATGAAAATCGCAAAATAGATTTTGCATTTTTGACCTCAATGGTATATTTTCCATCTAAATCTGTTGCGATGTCTTTATCTTCAAATGTAACTGTAACACCGGGAATAGGAACGCCCTTATTATCTACAACAGTTCCTGAAATCATTTTTGAATCAGTTTGACTGTAGATAATTGAAGTAAAAATTAGTAAAAAAAATAATAGTGGTTTTTTCATAATTTGGGTTAATTAATTGGTATTTTTTGTTTAATGATAAAAATAAGTATGAATAAATATAGAATGTAAAAATATTAAATCAATAATCACAAAAAATCCGTAATTGGTATAAAAATTGTACAAATAGAATTTAAAACCATACTGTTTGTATGAAAATTCAATACTGACTTTATTTAATAAAGATGTAAGTGTTTAGATACTAATTAATTATTGGATTTTAAATGATGAAATCAGTTTCTTAATACAATTATAAATAATAAAACAAAAAAAGTACTCTTTCGAATACTTTTTTATTGTTTATTAAAAATGAAAATCTGATTGTAGGATATTAGCAAAGAGTTAATAAATAATCCGCTTATCTACATAGATTACTCTTTAACTTTATCCTTTTTCTTATTTACATTACTTCCATGTCTTCCACTACCATCTGCATTGTCTAAAATGCCTTTTTCAGGACTTAATGTTTTTAAAGCTGTTTGCAAACGAGAATGTGCCGCACTGGCTTCTTTGTTATCAGCATAATTAGAAACTAATTTTTCTTCAAATGGTGCATTGCTCATGTCAAAAAGTTCTCCTTCTCTATTTAGTTTCCACTTGGCTTCACGAACATACCATTTGTTTCCTAATTCAATGAAAATCCATTCTCTCGGATTTCCTTTCTTTCCCATTAATTGAGGCAAGAAACTATGTCCGTCTATTACTTTATTAGTTGGTAATTTTGCCCCTGCCAAATCTGCAAACGTAGGTAAAATATCGCTAGAATCAATTAACATATCATCTACTTTTCCTGCCTCAATAACTCCTGGCCAGTTGGCAATTGTAGGAACTAAACTCCCACATTCCAGCATGCTTCCTTTTTTACCAGAAAGTGCTTTCCCTCCTATTGAACCTCTTTCTGAGTAAATACTTGCTGTTCCATTATCGCCCATAAAAACGATTAGGGTATTTTTTCTTAATTTTAAATCATCTAATGTGCTTAATAATTTCCCTACCAATTTATCCATATAAGCTGTATTGTCCGAATACAAATCACTACCTGGTTTACTATCAGGTGTGCGCTGAATTAATGAATGTACATGAACCATAGAATAATACAAAAAGAAAGGTTTGTCTTTATTTGTAGTTATAAAATCAACCAAATGCTTGTGCATTAAATCGGGCATATAGGTTAGAGTATCCAGCTTTTTATTAACCCCATTTTCAATATAATTTTCTGATTTCTTTTTTTCAGTTGCCCAATAAGCACCACTTCCTTGAAAAGTAATATAATCATCAAAACCAAAATCTTTAGGCGTTAACCCGAACTGGCTCCATTTCCCTACCATTGAAGTTGAATATCCTTCTGGTTTTAAAACAGATGGAATCAAAACTTCATTTTCTGGTTTTATTTGTCCAACCATATCTTGATTAACGGCACCTGTTCTAAAAGCATAACGACCAGTCAAAATCATCGCTCTTGAAGGACCGCAGAGAGGCGCAGTATATCCATGAGTAAAACGAATTCCCTCTTTTGCTAATTTATCTATAATCGGAGTTTTATTATTGTCCGATCCATAGCAGCTTACATCTCCAATACCTAAATCATCGGCAAGAATGTAAATTATATTCGGTTTTGAAGTGCCATTTTTAACTTTTTTACTTTGAGCAGAAACATTGACAATAGCTGAAAATGCGAAAAATACAAGTGTAAAACGTAATTTATTCATGATTCTAATTTTATATTAATATGTTAATTCAATGATTTCAGATTGGTAGGTTTTTAGGTCTGTTTTTTTTGCCAATGCTTCATATTCGGGATTTGAATATTTTTTGGCAGCAAATTTCAATATTTTAATAGTTTCTCCGTAACTAATTTTTTGGATTTGTTCATATTCCCATTGTTTTTCATTTTTCAAATAAGGAATAATCCAATCCAATGCATTTCTCATGTTTTTGCCTTCGCTAATTTGATGGTTCCAAAGTTGAATAGTAGTATTTTCAGCTAATTTTGCAATTAAGAAATAACCGAATAAATTCATATTAACATACCCCCAAGATTTAGTTCGAGCCAATTCGAAAGGTTGAGTTCCATCCGGTTTCAATTGGCTTTCCATTCTTTTTTTGAAGATTTCAATTTCATTTAATGCAATTTCTGGTCGTTCAGAAAAAAGTGAAAAGGCGATAATTTGTTCGCTATAAAAAGTCCCATGATTGTTGTTCGAATCTGCTTCGTCTTTCCCTATTGGGCTTTCCAACATCCAAGTTAAATAGTCTGAAAACCATTTTTTTAAAGCTTCATGTTCTACTTTAGTCCAATCTGGCGTTTCTTGAATTAAAACAGCTGCGTCAATAACACGATATGCATCGCGTGTTTCAATAATTCCTGTGCCACGACCTGTATTTATTCCAGGGATTCCTTGTCCAAAATTTAAATTTGGATTTTGACGTGTTTTCTCATCCAAAAACCAAGTTTTAATTAATTTCGATGCAAAATTTGCATATTTATTTTCATGTGAAAAATAGTATGCTAAAGCTAATGTTAATGAGGCATCTTCAACTTTATCTAATTCTTGAGAATCGGAAATGTCGTAATATGTTGGATTACGAAGTCCGTCTTTTTTGATATACGGCAATCCTTCTGGTTTCGTTGGATCTGGCCACCAATATGGTCCTGTACTCATATAATCGTGTTTGTCACCACTCGGAGGCATTTGCTTTTTATCCATTACTGAATATACATTTGCTTCTTCGAGAATTTTATCTGCTTTTTTCAAAAGTGATTGTAGCGCTCTAACTTTATCAGCGTCATTGGCGACAATTAAATCATAATTTTTTTGCAAGTCTTTTCCATCGATAGCGAGTGTCTTTGGAAAACTACTTGCTACATGTGTTTTTATTTGCGCAGAAACACAACTCACAACTGAAAGTACAAAAAGTAACGATAAGTATTTTATTGGTTTAATCATCTTAAAATTATAAGTATTAAATGTATTAATTGCAAGTTACTAATCTCCAGAAGTTTTCCAATCTAAAGTATCTCCTTTTAATCTTCGTAATGCTTCGGCTTCTGTTTTAATTCCTTTATCTCCTTGATCTAACATCCATTTTTTTAATTCAGAAACCAATTTAATTTTCACTGACGCAAGTGCTTTGTCATCTGCTAAGTTATCCAATTCATAAACATCTTTTTTGATATTGTACAATTCATATTCTGGTCTGTTTCTGTATAATTTTGCATGTTCAGCTTGTTTTGGCGTTGTATTTTTGGCTTTCAACCAACTGTTGTACAATTTATTTTTTGGTTGTGAACCCGAACTTAAAAAAGGTTCATTGAATTGCAAATTCCAAATCAACTTGTAATTATGATCTTGAATAGAACGAACAGGATAATTATCGGAACCATTTTTTATACCTCTTGTGGTATGAACGCCATAAACATAGTCACGAACTTCTTTCGGTTTTCCATTCAAAGTAGCATAAAAACTCTTTCCGTCCAGTTTCATAGTTTCCTCTTTATTACCTCTTAATGTTTCTGGATTTCCTCCTGCAGACTCAAAAAGTGTTGGAACAACATCAATATATTGTGCTAAAATATCTGTTCGTGAAGCTGGTTTGATGACTTTCGGCCAACGCGCTATAAATGCTGCTTTTAGTCCCATATTATAACACGTCCATTTTGCAAATGGCATAGAACTTCCGTGTTCACTCGCAAAAAGAAACAACGTATTATCTTTGTTTTTCTGTTTTTCAACAATTTTAGTACACGTTCCCACAAGACTGTCCATATAAGTAATTTCAGCATAGTATTTAACCAAGTTCTCTCTGGTATCTTGAGTGTCAACCATATAAGGAGCAACTGAAATTTTGCTTGCATCATATTGTTTTACATCGCCTCTATTCCAAGGGCCATGAGGCTGGTTTGAAGCAACAATCAATAAATACGGTTTTGAAGTGTCTTTATTTATCCATTTTTCAGCATCTGCTAATTCAACGTCTGGTCCTTTTCCATTGTCGCTATTTCTACCTCCTAAATATTCAAAAGGGAAATTGGCCATTGGCGCATAATGTTGTTTTCCAATCAAAGCCACACGATATCCAATTTTTTTGAAATGCTGAACAACAGAAACAATGTTGTCATATACCTGCGCATGATTAGGATAACTTCCATTTTTTACTGGAAACAAACCTGTATATAAACTCTGACGTGTTGGTCCACACATCGCTGTAGCGTTATTCATATTGTCAAAAGTCATTCCCTCTTTGGCTAATTTAGCTAAGTTAGGTGTGCGAACATCTTTATTTCCATAAGGTTCACAATCAATTGAAGTCATATCATCGGCAATAAATAACAAAATATCAGGTTTTGATGTTGTAGTTTTAGTCGTTGAATTTTTTATTACAATTCCGTTTTTTATTAAAGAAGCTACAACTGGTTTTTTAGCCCCTAATTTTTCAGATAAAGCAGTTGCTAAATCAGTTTTTGAGGTATTCGCATTTAATGTTTTTGAATTTTTTACTAACTTACTTTTTTCGAAAGTTGAATTCGAAAGTTGAAAAGAGGAAGCTGTAATTATTACTAAACTTGCAAAGCCAATTAGCAATAGCGATTTATTTTTCATGTTGAATTATTTAATCTTTGTTATTTATTCGTTGAATTTTCCCAAACCTTAAAATTTCTATAGGCAAAATGCGTCCATTGCATTTGACGAAATCCGATTTTACCGTCTTCTAAAATTTTTCCGTATTTAATTCCATCGTCAGTCCAATCTATAATTTTTCTATCGTCAATATACATTAGGATTTTACCTTGCTGTTTTATCAATTTCATTTTATGAATAGCCGCTGATTGAACAGGAATTCCAATTTCTCCTGTTTGCACTAAATTGAAACCCTTGTTTTTTCTCAAATTAGCGGTTTCCCGATTTGGATTATCCCGACCATTTGCATAATACGAAATATGATAATCATTCATGGCGCCTTTGGTATAATCCGTAAAGGTTCCAAGCGTTCTTTTTGGCATCGAATCATCGAAAATACTTTCTCCTTTCAACCCTTTGGTTGCAAAGAAAACAATACATAAACCTGCGTCAATTTCCTGATTTTGTGCTTCCCATTCGGCTATGAAATTACCAGGAAAATCAGCAGGACACCAAAAAACGTGATGTCCTTCTTCATTTGGAGAATACATATGCATCCAATTATTTTTGAATTCAATTTTTGCCGGACCTTCTAAAATCCAATCGTTTACCTTTTCAGAAGTCGCCAAAGAATTACTGTAAAGCAATTTGCCTTTGGTGAACTCTTGAGCAAAACTTTTGAAAGTTATCAAAAGTAAAATTGCAAAAAACACTATATGTACTGGATTTCTCATTATCTAATTTAATGCTCAATTTTATATTCAATGACAATATTAAACAATGGGATTTTACTGAGATTTTTGGTTACATGAACCATCGGTTCAGCAAATTTAACGGTATTAGCAACTTGAATTCCGGTTCCAGGTTTTCCATTTGGAGCGTTTCGAGGATCTGTCAATTGCACTTGATTCAACCGAACTACCACTCTTTGTGCGTGACTGTGCAAGTCTCGTGTATCTCCTGGATTTAGTCTTTCCTCAAAAACTCGAAATTCAGCGTCTTCATAAATTACTATGTTTTTTGTTGGTTCAACCCATTCACTTGGTTTTGTCAAAGGCGGATGATTCTTTTTTAAAGCGATTTCGAAATAAGAGCCTTTTGGCAAATCATAGAATTCATTCTCCAAAAAAACAGCAATTTCTCCCCTTTTAATCTTTATTGTACCACGATTACTTTTAAATTTTATTTTATCTAATGCAACAATAATCCGTGTTCCAAAATTTGATGTATTTGCTAAAGTACAAGCTGCTCCATCTCGAAGCACTTTCATATAAGCATTATCTATTGCAACAGAATCTTTATTTGCAATAGCAAAATTTTCCAAATATATAGTTGAAATCGAATTACTATTTGCAACCGATATTGGAGCCGTTAACGCAAACAAAAAAATACAAAATAACTTCATATTAATCTTAATCAATTAATTAGAAACACATCTAAACCCTAAATGCTCCATTGAAGAATCAGCCGAACTTTTCATTCTTGCCGAAACACGATAGCCACTGCAATAGGATTCATTACATAAAAATGAACCGCCACGCATGACTCTTTTTTCAACTAAAGGCTCATCAGGATCAAAGCTTTTTAATGGCCCTTTAGGGTTAATGGCAACCTTAATTTTTTTGAAGGAATCATAATACAAATTATTGTATTTATCAGCACACCATTCCCAAACATTTCCTCCCATATCATACAAACCATATCCATTTGGAGCATACGATTTTACTGTAGCTGACCCTGTAAAACCGTCGGAACCTTGATTATTATATGGGAAATTTCCTTGAAAATAATTGCAATGTATTTTTCCTTCATCTACTCTTTCGTTGCCCCAAGTATATACATTTTTTACTAACCCACCTCTAGAAGCATATTCCCATTCCGCTTCTGTTGGCAATCGTTTTCCTGACCATTTGCAATACGCATTAGCATCATCCCAACTGATATGAACCACTGGTAAATTATCTTTTCCAACAATATTACTATCCTTTCCTTGTGGATGATTCCAATTGGCTCCATGTGACCAGCTCCACCACTGACTGTAATCTTGCAAACTTACTTCGCCTTTCGTTGGCACAAATACCAAAGAGGCAGCTTTCAAGGTTTCGGGTTCCGGTTTTGGAGTATCCGATGGCAATTGTTTTTTTAAATCTTCCCAATTAATATCTTTTTCGGCTGTAGTGACATATTCTGTTGCAGCAACAAATTTTGCAAATTGAGCATTTGTAACTTCCGTAACATCCATGAAAAAACCATTCAATTTCACTTCATGTTTTGGAAATTCATCTTGGCGCGCTTGATCATTATCTCCACCCATACTAAATGTTCCGCCGGGAATCCAAACCATTCCTTCTGGATTTTTTATATTGGAATTCGTAACCGATTTTCCTTCTGTGAAATTAGATTTTGTTTTCACAGCATATCGATTTGGAATAGCCGTGGTACAGCATGATTTTGTGTTCTTCGTCTTATTTACAGCTTTCTCTTTTTTAATAGTTGTTTGTTGAGCAACTATTTTAAAAGGAGCTGTTATAAATAAACTTAGCATTAAAAAAATGACCAAAATATTGTTTTTCATTCTATGATATTAAATCGTTTTATTGCGACACTAAATTAATAATAATTTAGATACTTTCACTTAAATAGCTATTTTACTTGAGTTGCAAAAAAAGCAATCATTTTACTTTTTAAATCCTTGGCAACCGATTTATATTCTTTTTCATCCGCCACATTTATGGTTTCGTTTGGATCTTTATCGTAATCATACAATTCGGTTCCTACAATCAAATCGGGATTGAAAGCTTGGGTGCTTCTAAAATCATTGGTCATCCAAATCGTATATCTGTATCTTTTATCCCTCAAAGAATAGCCCATCACTTTGGAAGAGGCATAACCTTGACGTTCGGTTTCGCTCTTGGTTCCGCTACGTGGATATTGACTAATAGAATAGTCTTTAACTGATTTTGACGATTTGTTCATTATTGGCTTTAGGCTTTTTCCGTCTAAAACTTCAGGTATTTTCACACCCGCTAAATCACATAATGTTGGAAAAATATCAACAAATTCTGTTGAAGCATTCGTAATTGAAGGCGCAATTCCTGGGGCAGAAATGATCATTGGTGTTCGAGTTGCTTGTTCGAAATTAGTGTGTTTACACCAAATATTATGATCGCCTAAATGCCATCCGTGATCGCCCCAAAGTATAATTATAGTGTTTTTAGTCAACCCTAAGGCATCTAATTTATCTAATAATTTTCCAACTTGAGCATCGGTGTAAGAAATTGCAGCATAATACCCGTGAATTAATTCTTGTTGTTTTTCTATTGGCAAATTCAAACCAAAATCCTTTTGATCGGTAAATGAAACTAAAGGTGGAATATCTGAATATCCTCTCATTTCACCTGAATTGTGAAAGGCAACATCAACACTATTTTTTGATTTCTCTTGAAAGGCAGCTAATGGCATGTCTTCTCTTTTGTATAAATCCCAATATTTTTTTGGAGAAACAAAAGGCAAATGAGGCTTAGAAAATCCAACAGCGAAAAAGAAAGGTTTTGTATCTGATTTTAGTTTTTCCAAAATTTCTAAAGCACGAGAAGCATTTGCTCCATCATTATAAGAATTATCAGGAACATCGGCACATTCTACAGATGGTTTTACCAATTTTGAAACATAATCGTCCAATTCTTTATCGGCTAAACCTTTGTCTTGACCTTCTTTAGTATATTTCAACGCCAATTCTTTGGTTTCTGGCAATTGATAGGCACCTAAAACAGGCATTCCCGTTTCTTTAGCATAATAGCGTTCTTCGGTTTTGAAATAATTATAAAATGGAACGCTCCAAGAAGGCGCATCCATTTTTTTATCGACACATCGTCCATCATAAATCTTTCCAATTCCTTGAGTAGAATATCCTTGTGTAATTAAATGTTGGGGCAAACTCAAAATATCTGGATTGATGTCACGCATTTTGGTTTTTAAATCCCAAACTTGAGTATAATCAGGACGTTTTCCTGTCATTATGCTGGCTCTAGTTGGACCGCAAACTGCTTGTTGGCAATAATTACTCATAAAAACAGTTCCCATTTTTGCCAATCGGTCCATGTTTGGGGTTTTAATTAACGTATTTCCATAACATCCTAAAATAGGTTTTAAATCGTCAATCGCTATAAATAGAATATTGGGTTTTGTTTTTTCTTGAGCCGAAACTGTTAAAAGAAACAGAAATGTAAAAACGATTGTTATTACTTTTAGGAAATTCGGGTAGTTTTTCATTTTGATTTGTTTGTATATAAGATGCTATTATTTGAAAAAGGTTTAATGCGATTTGTTATTTTTGAACGACAATTTTTAATACTTTCGAATAATTATTTGAATGCAATTGTAGTAAATAAATTCCGTTTTTCAAATCGGTTACGTCAATTAGTTTTTGATAATTAACAAGCTCATTTTGAGAAATAATTTGTTTTTTAATCACTTGTCCATTTATAGTAATAATGGTTACTTCTGTATCCGAATCAATAGTATTTGGAAATTGAATAGTTAAATTATTTTTTGTTGGATTTGGAAAAATACTCGTTTTTTTATCTGACAAATCAAAAGCATTTGTTGAAAGCACCATTAAATAAGAAGGGCCAACTTCCGATAAAGTCAGCGGATGGTTCGTCGTTGGTCCAGTTGTATATTCATCGCAACCCACATCTTTCAAAGTAACGGTTGAAGGACGTATTTGTCCACTAATATCATTTGATAAATTAAAGTCATCATCGATATTAGTAATGTTCAAAATAGCAGGATAACTTGCACTAGCATTATTTACTGGACTTGTTAATGACAATCCATAATATCCCTCCGAATTTAACTCTAAATTTGGATTTATATTTGACATTCCAGAAGGAAAAGAAAATCCTAAAGTTCCTTGATAAATATTTCCCACCCATGATGTTCCTGAATTTGCATTATTAAAAATATCGCCTGAACTTTTTTTGAAAATATTATTTGCCCAAGTATTGGTTGTAGCGCCAGTTCCGCCTAAATCAATATTGCCGCAATTATAAAAGGTGTTGTGAATAAAATTAATATTATTAAGATTACTTGTTCTAGGAGGAACCAGTGTGGTCGGAGCTGAAGGTGATACATAAACATAAGTTACTGCTTCAGCCGAACTGCCAACTCCCGAATTTTCAAAATAATTATTATAGCAATAGATATTATTGGCCTCTTTAACCCTAATTCCTCCAGCATTTATAAAAAAATTACTGTAAGCCACATTGTTATCCCCATTTCTGAAACAAAGCATCGCATTTTGCTGATTTGTAAATGTGCAATAACGAATTACATTTTCTTGGCATTTCACAGACACGCTTTCGCTATCGCCAAGTCCAGTATTATTAAAATAACAGTACTCGACAATTGTTCTTGATTTATTGAGGTATTCCGTACTTAGACCAATTCGAATTGGTTCATTACCGTTATCTCCACCTATTCCATAATATTTTTGAAAAGAACAATAACTGATTTTGTGATAGCCTATAACAGTTGGCGAAGTTGATATTTGTATGGTACAACCCAATTCCGCAGCAGCAGGTTTTTTTTCAATGTTGCAGTAAGTAATTTCGTTATATCTTGAACCTCCTGATATAACAATGTATTTCTTTGCGAAATAACCACTAAAATTTAAATGTGTAAGTTTATTGTAATTTCCAAAAACCTCAACTAAATTATTCGTACCTATATTACCAGAAGTAAACTGAAAACCACTGAAAGTTACATAATTACTCCAAATATTAATATCATCATAGCCATTTAAAAAAACACTTCCAGGAGTTTGCGCTTTTATAGTAATATTACTATTATTGACATTCAAAGTGACATCTTGGTAGGTTCCATTTGCCAATATAATTATGTCTCCTGCATTCGAATTATCACACGCATTTTGCAATCCTGTAATTGAACTTACATTGATTGTTTCAGCACTTAATGACGATGAAAAAAAGAGGTTTAACAAAATAATACAAATAACTTTGATCTTGTTATTTCTTATAAAAGTGAGTTTTTTATCTGTTTTCATGTTATTTGATTTTTATATAAATCTATTTTTTAAGGATAAATTTAATGGTTTTTGAATTCGTGTTGTTTATAATTTCAGCAAAATAAATGCCATCATTTAAATCCGATACATCCAAATTGAATGTTAATTTATCATCTGAATTAGCAACTATTTCCATTTGTTTTTTTATAATTTGACCATTTACATTTAATACAGAAATTTTACTACTTGAATTAAATGGTTGATTTGAATGAATTGTAATTTGAGATTTAGCTGGATTTGGAGCAATAAATAGTGTGTTTTCCTTACTTATGAAATCATATTGATTGTTTGATAAAGTGGCAAGTCTGTCATTTAATTGTGCTGTAAACAAACTTGGAATTGCTGTAATAAAAGTTCCTTGAGATTCTATGAATCCAAATGATTCAGTTATCCAACCCCCTACATTTGTTATTGTTGGAGATTTGCATCCAATGGCCCAATTGCGTTGATCGCCAGGTGGATCTTGAACAATCATTTTAACTGCGGTGCAATTCCAAAACATAATTTGCCCTCCAGACCAACCATGACCAGACCCCGAATCGAGCCGATTTTGCACATTCATACTCCCATTACCTGTTAAATTATCAAATAAAATTCCTGTGGACCAACGATGATGAGGTCCAATATCACTATGTTGGATTGTAGCAGTAGAATTATAAAAAACATTCGGACCACACGTTCTACTTCCGTTTACATAATCATGTCGACCGCTTCTAGTGGTACAATTCTGAACCAAACAACGTTGTCCGTCAAGATTAAAAGAATATCTTCTACCACCATCAATTATAGATTTTGCATCCAACATTTTACAACTATCAACAGTTATAAAACTGGCGTCAGAATTGATGTGTACTGCGGAATATCCAAAATAATACACTTCTAAATTTCGAGCCCAGCTATTGTAAATTTTATCAAATGAAACTGCTTCCCAACCATGATTTTCATCTGTAGAAGAAGCATAAACAGAAGAAATTTTCATGTTTTCGATACCACAATTATTTATTCTATTATCTGTAAATTTCACCAATTCACCTGTGGAATAATCGGGATCAATTATATCCATTATTGGTGCATCCAAAGTGATAACATTGCCATTAATATTCATTATTTTTCTTTCAGAATCCATGTCATAAGCATCCGCGATCCAATTAGTAGCAGCTGGATCGAAAGTAGATAATAAATGCATCCCTAATAAATTTATCCATGCAGCATTAGGAATTCGATGTACGAAGACTTTGTCGCCAATTGCAAAACTATGCCCCGAAGCAACTGTTATTTGCTTTGCACCAATTGGAACATATAAATCTGTTATCGCTTTTCTTGTTGAATTTGCAGAATTGTAGGCCGTTCCAGAAGCTCCAATAAAATCAATTAGTATGTGTTGTGAAGTTTTTGTAGCAATAAAATTAGTTCCACTTCCATTAAAACCAACACCACGAAGAACAATCCCACTTGCTGAAATAGTAACCGTATCACTAATATTGTAGGTTCCCGCTGTGAAAAGAATTGCGCCCCTAAAACCATTTGCATCTATTGGCATTGCTGCCACTTGATTGATAGCGTTTTGAACATTTGCAGAATTATCTCCAGCAACAGGATTTACAGTGAGTACGACCCCAACTGTTGGAATTGGCGCTTCACTATTCATATAACCCACCGCACTAAAATCGGGAACAACATTGCCTTTTGCGTCAGCGGTATATACTAATCGACCATTGGTTCCAACAGAAACCAAACTTGACGTTTGAGCATGACTATTTCCTTGTAACAATACAATTATTAGATATATAAGGAAATAGTTTTTTTTCATATAATAATTGTTTGAAATTATTGTTTCGTTTCTTGACTCTTAAAAAATGCAATCATTTTTGATTTTAATGAAGCTGAAATCGAAGTATAATTTTTATCATTTACAACATTTACTTTTTCCAAAGGGTCTTTAACGTAATCATACATTTCAGAAGCATAAACTTGCGATTCATTGAAAGTATCTTTACTCGTAAAGTTGTTCATCCAAATGGTATAACGGTATTGATCTGTTCGCAAACTGTAGCCCATCATATTTGCATTGGTGTAAGCTGTTTTGGCTAATTGAAGTTTCTTTAATTTTCTAGGATACTGACTAATTGAGAAATCCTTAACCGAAGCTTTATTTTTCACCATCAAAGGTTTTAAACTTTTTCCGTCCAAGTTTTTAGGAATAGAAACACCTGCCAAATCACAAATAGTTGGAAATACATCGACAAATTCTGTTAATGAACTGGTTTTACCCGCTTTAATTCCAGGACCAGCAATGATTAATGGTGCTCTTGTGGCTTGTTCAAAATTGGTGTGTTTGTGCCATAAATCGTGGTCGCCTAAATGCCAACCGTGATCGCCCCAAAGCACAACAATTGTATTATCAAGGGTTCCGAGAGATTCTAAAGTATTCAATAGAATTCCAACTTGCGCATCCATGTAGGAAATCGCAGCATGATAGCCATGGATAAGTTCTCTTTGTTTTTCAACTTGCAAACCGATACGAAGGGAATCTGCAGGTAAAGTTGCAAATTCAGGAATGTCCAAATAATTACGTAATTCACCAGATTGATGATAAGCAATTAGGGGACCATTTTTAGAATGCTCTTGAAATGGAGCAATTGGCATCTCTTCGCGTTTGTATAAATCCCAATATTTTTTTGGTGCTACGAATGGTAAATGGGGTTTAGAAAATCCGACAGCCATAAAAAACGGCTTATTATCTTTAGAAAGTTTGATGATTTGATCTTTTGCCAATAATGCATTCACACCATCTTGATAAGCATTGTCAGGCAAGTCCATACATTCTGTTGAAGGTCCTTTGATACTCTTAGGATTTTCATCATTTGCTGCCAAATCTTTACTCTGTTTTTTTCTTTCAGCAATGATTTCTGGTGTCATTCTATCTTTCGTTTCAGGCAACTGATATTGCCCGTTTGCAGGGATTCCAAATTCAGCTGGAAAATCAGATTCTTTAGATTTCAAATAGGGAATACTCCAAGAAACTGGATCCACACCACCAATAGCACTTGAAGGATGGTAAATTTTCCCTATACCCGAAGTTGTATATCCTTGTGTAATTAAATATTGTGGAAGTGTCAAAGTATTCGGATTTGCATCTCTCATTTGAGTCGTTAAATTCCAGATTTTTGTAGCATCTGGTCGAGTTCCAGTCATAATACTTGCACGTGTTGGTCCACAAATAGCTTGTTGGCAATAATTTCTATCAAAAACAGTGGCCATTTTTGCCAATCTATCAATGTTTGGCGATTTAACTAAAGTATTTCCGTAGCAACCCAAAAGAGGTTTCAAATCGTCTACTGCAATAAATAAAATATTAGGTTTAGTTGCTTGTTTCTTTTGTGCAATTGCAGTATTTGAAATTACAAACAATAATAAAAGCGAAGCAAATTTGAAATATTGATTTTTCATAATTGATATACGTTACAGTTTAACTTCTTTTGATTTGAAATAAGCAACCAATTTTTTATCTAAATCGGCAGCAATTTCTGCATATTTCTTATCGTCAGAAACATTTACTTTTTCTAATGGATCTTTATCATAATCATATAATTCTTTGGTATAAACTTTATCTGCACTATACGCTTGATCGCTTGTGAAATTTTTCAACCAAACGGTATAACGATATTGTTCCGTTCGCATAGAATACCCCATTAATTTTCCTTTTCCGTCTTCAACTTTATTAATATCGGCTTTATCCATTTTTCGAGGATATTGACTCATTGCATATTCCTTTACTGAAGTTTTATTGTTTTTCATTACAGGAACCAAACTTTTTCCATCTAAATAAGCGGGTACTTTTCCTCCTGATAATTCACAAAGTGTAGGAAATACATCCACAAATTCAGTCATTGATTTAGTTTGTCCCGCTTTTAATCCTGGTGCAGCAATAATTAAAGGCGCTTTGGTAGCTTGCTCATAATTCGTGTGTTTTCCCCACATATCATGGTCTCCCAAATGCCAACCATGATCTCCCCAAAGGACAATAATGGTATTATTAAGTGTCCCTAATTTTTCTAATGTGTTCAATAAAATTCCAACTTGAGCATCTGTATAAGAAACCGCTGCATAATATGCATGAACCAATTCTTTTTGTTTATCGATGGCTAATCCAAATTCATTAGCTTCGTTTTTATCAAATTTGGCAAATTCTTTAACACCCGAATAATTAGTCAATTCGCCAGGATATTGATAAGAAAAGATTTTACTATTAGCCGCATGTTCTTGAAATTCAGCTACCGGCATGTCTTCACGCTTGTATAAATCCCAATATTTTTTTGGTGATACAAAAGGCAAATGTGGTTTACGAAATCCAACTGCCATGAAAAATGGTTTTTTTGCTGCATTTAACATTTCAATTTGTTTTACTGCAAGTTTAGCACTCACACCGTCATCATAGGAGTCATCTGGTAAATCAAGACATTCAAAAGCAGGTCCTCTTGCGCCTTCTTCATCATCTGCTTCTTTTTTACTTTTCTTTTTCCCTTTTCCATCTTGAGCAGTTAGAACTTCTTCTTTTGCATTTAATGCTTTTAATTCGGGTGATTGATAATGTTTTTGAACTGGTAATCCGTTAGAATAATCTGATTCTTTCGCAACTAAAAACGGAATAGACCAAGATTGTGGATCAAATTTTTTGTCCACACAACTCGGATGAAATATTTTACCAATTCCAGAAGTGGTATAACCTTGACTGATAAAATATTCGGGAAGAGTAACAATATTAGGATTAATATCCCTCATTTTAGTATGTAAATCACGAATTTTAGTTACATCTGGACGCATTCCCGTTAAAAGACTTGCACGTGTTGGTCCGCAAACCGCTTGTTGGCAATAATTATTCAAAAATACCGTACCCATTTTTGCCAATCGATCTATATTTGGAGTTTTTATAATTTTATCTCCATAGCAACCCAACACTGGTTTCAAATCATCAACTGCGATAAAAAGAACATTTGGTTTTGATTTTTCTTGGGCAATTATATGGGCAATTGATAAAATACCTAAAAGTGCTGCTGCAATTAACTTTTTCATTATAATTTATTTGTTATTTGTTGTTGTTTTATTAATGTTTTTAAGACTATTATTATTCAATAAGGTTTAACGATTTGTACTTTTTTAATCATTCAAAACCCATAAAATTGGGTATCGAACAGGCATATTTCTAATTATTTCAGGCGTCGTAATATTTGCCTTGAGCGATTTCCATAATTCGATATACTTTTTATTTTTATAGGCTATTCCTCCAAAAAGTAAACTCGATTGGCGCACCGGCCATTCCTCCCAATACATTACATCGTGTTGAAACGGCCAAAGTGATTTGTTTTCGATATAAGGAACCATGAATTTTATTCCCAATTCTAAATTTTTTCCGTCGGGTGTGGTAAATGCAAATAGGTTTTCTTGCTTGGTTGATAGAATTTGGCAAATACTGGTCATTGCATCCAAATTAAATAAAGAATAACCATAGGGTTTTGTCCGTTTTAATTCCAATGGAAAACCACCATCTTTGTCCATTTGACTGGGCAAAAGTGTTGTTTTATAGAAATTTCTACAAAAATCCATCGTTTTAGTATCCTTTATCAAATCAGCAAAAGCAGCGACTTGCATTGTCCAACACACACTGTGATTATTGCCATTATCTCGTTCAGCAATTCCATATTCATGAGTCGTAATCCAATTCAAATAATTTGAAAACCATAATTTTATAGCGTCTAAATCTGCTTTTGAAAGTGCCGATGAATTCTCAATAGCTTTGATCGCTTTGGTAACCTCAACCAAATGTACTGTGTCAATAATTCCAATTCCACGACCTTTTGCCACTCCTTTTATTGCTTGAGCATATAGCAAATTAGAATTCATTTTTGTATCCTGATTAACAAACCATGCTTTCAAATGAAGTGCTAATTTATCAGCATATTTTTTATCATTTGTTAGCACATAAGCCGAAGCCAAAGCACCCGATAGTTGGCCAAACCGAATTAATGCTTCTCGGTGCGCCGTGAAATTTGCTGGATTGGTCAAACCGTCTTTTCTAATGTAGGGACCGTTTGGATTTTTTTCGTCAGGCCACCAATAATCTCCTTCGGAATAAAAATCGTGATGGGTTCCCGAGCTTCTATCACAAAAAGAAGCCGTTACCGTTTCAGGTAGTTCATTCAAATAAGCATCCGCATTTTTAAGCACGCGACTTCTTTCAATTTCATTTAAATTAAAAGCCATTTTGATATTGGAACAACTAATAGCCGTAATTCCAATAAATAAAATAATAACTTTTAGGCTAATTTTTTTCATTTGAAAGAGGTAGAACTACCTAATTTATTGTTTCTTGAACTTTAAAAATTCTCCTTTAAAATTTTGATTCAAGATATTCATTTCAATAAAATCTCCTATTGAATTTGGAATAACTTCAATGGACGCTTTTCCATTTGCCATTTTTATAGATTCACTTCCAGTTGGAGTTCCTTGATTTTTTAGCGTTACACCACCTGATAAACATTGAAAATAAACACGATCTTCATAATCCAAACAACGTAATTTGTTTTTATCGACTGCAATTGCAGTTACCAAATAATTTCCGTTTTTCATTTTTTCAGCTGATAATTTCAGTCCATCAGCTGGTCCGTTTTTAGTAAAACGATAATTCACATCAAATGTATCGGATACTTTTTTTCCGTTATTTGAAATTCCAACAGCAACAAAAGTATTTTTCCCGTCAGCAAAATTCACTTCCCAAGTCAGTCCACAAGCAGGAAAAGCAGTAATATCTCGAACTTTAATTCCTAAAGAAACTCCATTTTGGAAGAACTCCACTTTTGGGCAATTGCTAAAAACATTCAAAATTCGAGGGGTGTTTTTTGGCCCTTGTCGTTCTGTCCAAGTGTGAGATTCGATGTATGTAAATGGTTTTTCGCTCCAATAGCTTTTGAATACATAATACGCATCTTTAGGATTTCCATTTCTGTCAACTAATCCTTTTTGATTCATATATGGAATATCATCTTCTGGACGTAAAGGCGTTGCAAAATCTTTGAATGCCCATTGCATATTTCCTACAAAAGTTGGGTCGTTTTCAGAAATATGTAAATGCCAATCAAACAAATCAACAATATAATTTTCGCTCCAATCCCCAATTTGTGCAATATTAGCGACTTTAGTTTGAACTATTGCTTCTTCCCAACCTTCCGATTTTATTTGACCTTCGCCAGTAATTGGGTTTTCTGAATGGCGACCAACGTGGCTGTCACCACCATATTCTGCATGGATAAAATGTTTGTAATCTAATTTATATTTGTCGATTGCTTTTTTATAGCTTTTATAACTTCCTGAATACCAACCCGACCAAATTGAAGGAGAAAAAACATCTACAATTTTTGAACCTTCTTCATATTTACGAATAGCCGTTTTTCGACTTGGGTCTAATTTGTGTGCAATATCATTTAACTCTGATAAGAAAATGTTCGTTTTTGCTGTATTATCACCATCTTCAAAATCTGGCAGCCAATTCATTTCATTTCCTAACGACCAAAGAATAATAGATGGATGATTGTAATTTTGATTGATTATTTCACCAAGCATATTTTTTGAATTGGTTTGCCAAACTTGATTTCCAATTCCACCACGACACCATGGCAATTCATCCCAAACTAATAAACCCAATTCATCACACGCTTTATAGATTTCTGGATCTTGTGGATAATGCGCCAAACGGACAAAATTTGCACCCATTTCTTTGATAGATTCCATGTCGCTGCGATGTTGCTCGTTAGACATTGCCGCCCCTACCCCTGCATGTTCTTCGTGACGGTGTGTTCCACGTATTAAAACTCTTTTACCATTTAGGAGAAAAGGACCGTTATCTTTAAATTCAAACCATCTAAAACCAACTTTATCCTCAATTTTATCCTTTTCGATACCATTTTCTAACAATGAAACAGAAACAGAATATAAATTTGGTTTGTTGATATCCCATAATTCTGGATTTTTAATATCATTAAAAGTAATTGAAGTTTCTTCCCCTGATAAATTTCCTTTTTTAGTTGCAACTATTTTTCCTTTTGAATTAGATAATTGGGCAACATAATTGAAAGTACTTGGATTTTGAAGATTTTTTACAGTTGCAATTACATTTAATGAAGCTACTTTTTCTGAAACTTGAGGTGTAGTAATTTTAATGTTATCTATATTATTTTTTGACATAGAAAGCAACCAAACGTCTCTGGTAATTCCTCCATAAATAGTGAAATCACTTTTTTGAGATGGAATTATTTCAATATTATAACTATTATCAACGCGAACTAAAACTTCGTTATTCCCTTCTTTAATAACCTTAGAAATATCAAAAGTAAAACCGATATAACCTCCAATATGTTCGCCAACTTCTTTGCCGTTTACATATACTTTAGTAGTAATATTGGAACCTTCAAAATATAATTTGTAAAGTTTATTCGAATCAAAATTTGAAATAACAAGATTTTTTTTGTACCAACTGGCACTTCTTCTGTAGCCAGGATCGTTATCGGTAGCGTCTTGACTGTTCCAAGAATGAGGCAGATTTAATGCAACCCAATTCGAAGCACTATTAACTTCAGGAAGATTTTCCGTATCGTTTTCAAGATAATTCCAACCCAAATCAATGTTGGTTTTAGTTCGAACTACGCTTTCTGATTTTTGAGCATAGATAGCGTTAAAACCAAATAATAAAATTATCGCTAGTGCGTTAGAGGGAGTGTGAATTTTGAATTTCATAAAATTTAAAGGGATTGTTTTCTAATAATTGCTTCCAAAAAATAATAATCAGCATAAACAATTGGCTGGTCGATTTCATCTTTTTTTGGCCAATTTCCAGTGCTATGATTTAAAATAAATGGTCCTTTTACAGTTTCATTTAAAAGATATTTATCAGAACTTAATGTGTTTATTACATTATTTGAATAGTCTAAATAGGCTTTATTTTTTGTAAAAGAATATAATTCTATTAATGCAGAAGCCATTACTGCTGCTGAGGAAGCGTCTCTAGGAGCATTTGGAATACTCGGGTCATTGAAATCCCAATAGGAAATTCCATCTTCTGGCAAAGTTTTATAATTTATATAATACTTGGCTGTAGCTTCCGCTTGTTTTAGGTATTCTTTGTTTTTTGTATAGCGATAAGACATCGTAAAACCGTAAACTGCCCAAGACTGTCCTCTTGCCCATGACGATTCGTCTTTAAATCCTTGAAAGGTGGCTTTTTTTCTTACTCCATGAGAAATAGTGTCATAATCAACTACGTGGTAACAACTGTTGTCTTTTCTAAAATGATTTTTTAAGGTTGTATTGGCGTGTTGGATTGCAATGTTTCTAAAAGTAGGATCTCCAGAAATTTTTGATGCCTCAAATAACAATTCGAGATTTAACATGTTGTCAATAATAACTGGATAATCGAAAAGTTCTCTGCTGTGATTCCAAGATCTGATTGCGCCAATTTTTGGATTGAATCTAGAAATAAGAGTTTGAGCACTTTTAACGATAATTTTTTTATACTTATCATTATTTTCAACCGCTAAACCTTTACCGAAACTACCATATACTTTGAAACCCATGTCATGAGTAGTATTGTTAAATTTTTCTTTTTCAATAAATGCATTCCATAAAGCGGCTTTTTCTTTGTATCTAACATCGCCTGTAAGTTTGAAAATCTGCCAAAGATTACCTGCATAAAAACCACTTGTCCAATCTTTAGATTTTACTTTTTTTACAACTCCAGTTGAACAATCCATACTTCTTGGAATCGCAACGGAATCAATTGGAAAATCTAAAAGTTTTGAAAATCTATCATTGATTTCTTTTTTAACTTCAATAGCTGTTTTATATTGGGCTTGACAATTAAAATTGACAAGCGTAAATACAATTATGTAAAATAAAGAATTAAATTTCTTCATAGAAAATTTGACTATTTGATTAATACCACCCAAAAAAACTTGACTGTCTAAAAAAGACGTATCAACAACAAACTCATCGTGGTTATAAGAATTACCAAGAAAAATTGAAATACGTTAATTTTTGGATGTTTAGATTTCATTTTACAAATATAAAAGTAGTCACTGATGTAAAAATCCAAAATAGGGTATTCAAATATCCAAATAGCAATAAAACGTTCGTTTCTTTATGCTTTAGAATCGTTTGAAAATTTATTTAAGTACTGTGTGGGGGTTTCTCCGAACTTTTTTTGGAAACATTTACTAAAGTATTTAGGATTATTAAACCCTACTTTATAACTAATTTGAGAAATGTTTATCTTGTTTTGCTCTAATAATTGCGCGGCTCTTTTCATCCTGATTTCATGAATAAACTCATTGGGAGTAAAGTTAGTCCACGCTTTTATTTTAGTGAAAAGCATCGTTCTACTTACTCCAAGTTCTGAACAAAAAAACGGAATATCAAATTGTTCGTTTGAGATATTTTCTTCCACAACTTTAAAAGCCTTCTTTAACAATTGTTCGTCTAATGAAGAAACTGCAATTTCGCCTGGCGTAAAACTGTCTTCAGATGAAAATTTAGTTTTTAATCTTTGTTTAGACGCAAGCAGATTTTTTATTCTTAATTTAAATTCAATTAGATTAAATGGTTTGCTAATGTAATCATCGGCACCGCTTTCTAATCCTTCAATTTTATAAATCAGTGAAGATCTAGAAGTGAGTAATATTACTGGAATGTGACTAGTTTTAATATTTTCCTTGATTTTAGCACACAGTTCCGTACCTACCATTTCAGGCATAATTACATCACTCACAATTAAGTCTGGAACAATTTTTAATGCTTTCTTGAGTCCAATTGCCCCGTTTTCTGCAACAATAACATTATAATCTTGCTTTAGAAGATTTTTCATAAACGAACGCAATACTTTATGGTCTTCAACAATTAAAATAGTGAGTTTTTCTTCGGCAACATCTAAATCATTGATATCTTCTTCTTCCTTAATTTCAACAGATTCCAATTGAACTTCATATTGCGCAACATCATCACTTATTTTAAAATCTTGCAAGATTTCCTTATCCAAAAGATGTTTTCTGCCCAATGGCATTGTCATTTTAAAAACAACTCCTTTGTCTCTATTGTTTTCAACTATTATGGTTCCTTTATGAAGATTTACAATGCTTTTTACAATTGACAAACCAATTCCTGTTCCTTTATTATAATTTATTTGAATGTTTTTATCAATTGGAATTTCAAAGAACAAATCGAATATTTTATCGATATGTTCATTAGCAATTCCAATTCCTGTATCCTCAACTTCAATACTAATTTCGTTTTTTTCTTTTCTTATTTTAATTGAAATTTCACCTCCTTTTGGAGTATAACGAAAGGCATTTGAAATCAAATTATAGAATACGCGTTCCAATTTAAATCTGTCAAAATAGACTACTATTTCTTCATCAGAAGATTCAAATGTAAAATTATAGTTCCCATCTTTTGCGTATTCTGTAAACGATAAAAATATTTCCTTTACATATTTAACAATATTTCCTTCGGCAGCTTCTAATATAAATTGATTGTTTTCAAACTTCCTAAAATCCATCAATCGATTGATTAATTTCAAAAGGTGATTGGCACTACTTTCAATTACTAAAAGTTTTTTGTACATTTCATTTGGACCGTTGTAATTCAAAAGTATTTGTTGTAACGGCCCTAAAATCAAAGTTAAAGGCGTTCTAAATTCATGTGAGATATTTGTAAAAAATTGTAATTTGGCGCTGTTGTCTTCTTTACTTCTTTCTCTTTCTCTGTATTCTAATACTAATTCCTGACGTAATTTTTCTTTTGATTTTATTATCCATGTTAAACCATAAAGTGAAATCCACAATAAAATTGCATACAACGAAAGTGCCCACCAGCTTTTCCAAGGTGCAGGTTTTACGACAATTTCTAAGGTAGTTGGAGTTTTATTCCAAATTCCGTCATTATTTGCGCCTTTTACTTCAAAAACATACGTTCCTGAATTTTGAATCGTAAAAGTTGCAGAAGTATTTGAAGTTGTAGTCCATTGATTATCTAATCCAACTAATCTATAGGAATATTGATTATTGGTTGAATTTACAAAATTTGGAATTGCAAAATTAATAGTGAAATTAGCCTTGTCATAACTCAATGATAATGATTTTGTATATGTAATGGCTTTCTCTAAAATGTCATTTTCGTTGGCAACATTTATAGACTTATTGGCAACTTTAAAATCGGTTAATATCACTTGAGGTGAATATTTATTAACCGGAAGTCTTTTGGTATCAAAACAAGTAATACCAGAAGGACCGCCATAATAAAATTTATTGGAACTAAGTTTTAAAAAGGCATTATCGTTAAATTCATTGCTAACTAAGCCATCTTTTTGATCATATATAAATGATGATTTATTAGATAAATTGTATTTAATAATACCATAATTGGAACTCATCCATAAATTATTAGTGTCGTCTTCAGAAATTGAATGAATTGCCGTAACATCCGAATCGTCCTTTTTAATATTTATTTTATGAAAAGAAACTCCATCAAAATTATATAGCCCTTTTGCTTTAGTACCTATCCAAATTTTGCCTTTTTTATCTTGAAATAAAGATAAAATATCGTCTCCAGAAAGCAATCTATTGTCAAAAAAATATTGCTTAATTTGATAGGTTTTATTTTCAAAATCATTTAGATTTATTACATTCAGCCCACTTTGGGTTCCAATCCATAAATTGTCTTTTTGATCTATTAATAATGTTCTGACTCTATTATTAGTCAAAAAATTATCGGAATAATTATCATTTCCTATTGTCTGGTAGGTATTGTTAGAACTATCAAATCGAATTAAACCTTTACCGAATGTCCCTATCCAAAAAATATCGTTTTTACGCCCTTTTTTAATTACATAAACGCCGGAATTTTTTAATATGTTTTTTAAATCTAGAGGTATTTTTTCATTGACAAATCTTTTAGATTTAACATCATAGGCAGCCAATCCTTCGGTAAAAGTTCCAATCCAAAGAATACCAGTATTTGAGAGACATAATGATTTCACATTGTCAACAGAAATAGCATTGGAATCAGCCGAATTGATTTTTGAAGTTATTCCGGTTTTACTATCCAAAACAGTAATTCCACCCCCTTCAGTTCCGATATATATATTTTTATTTGCATCGGCGGCCAATGAACTCACCACATCATAACTAAGTGCGCTTGCTCCAGAATTTTGATTTAGATTGGTGAAACTATTATTCGATTCATCCCAAATACTAATTCCATTATAATACGATCCAAACCATACCGAACCTTTTTTGTCTGTGAAAACTGATTTTATTTTTCCGAAACTTGTTTTTTTATCAGGGTTATTATAAACTTTTCTTACAGTTCCATCTTTTTGAATGGTACTAATTCCTTCGTATGTCCCAATCCATGCAAT